>Ga0123356_10000322_pt1 | contig 55099 bp, 45 predicted proteins | sample TergutEmb28metaG_2_FD_92546 | JGI IMG/M metagenome (GOLD analysis project Ga0123356, IMG submission 92546) | Embiratermes neotenicus P3 segment gut microbial communities from Petit-Saut dam, French Guiana - Emb289 P3 | ecosystem: Host-associated > Arthropoda: Insects > Digestive system > Gut ...
CCGCCATCGGGCCCATACTTCGCTCCCCGGTCAATGTAGACCTCTGAACAAGGCCCGGCCGGCCCGGCTTGTCCGGTTGACCAGTAGTTGTCCTTGATGCCGCGCCGCTGAATCCGTTCCGGGGCCAGGCCGGCAATTTCGCGCCAAAGCCGGGCGGCTTCGTCGTCGTCCTGAAATACCGTCACCCAGATCTTGTCTGGGTCGAAGCCCAAAAAGCCGTCGCTCTGGCTGCCTGTAACCAACTCCCAGGCGTACTCGATGGCGCCGGCTTTGAAGTAGTCGCCAAAAGAGAAGTTGCCGTTCATCTGGAAGAAGGTGACGTGGCGGGTGGTTTTGCCAACCTCTTCAATATCCCCTGTGCGGACACACTTTTGCACCGAGGTGGCCCTGGGCCACGGCGCTGGCACCTGGCCCAACATATACGGGATGAACGGCACCATGCCCGCCACGGTAAACAGCAGGGACTTGTCTTCGCTGATAAGTGAGGCGGAAGGTACTAGGGCGTGGTCGTGGGCGGCAAAATAGTCCAAGAAGCGCGAACGGATCTGGCTGGTCTGCACGTTATTCCTCCGTTTGGCCGGTTAGCAGAGCGGCCCGCAGCTCAGCCTCCCGCCGCTTGGCCGCCTGGCGAACTTCGCCAACCAAACCGGTGGCGGCTTGGGTCGCCTGGCCCAGGCTTTGGCCCAAACCCTCAGGGCTCAGCGCCTGGGTGGCGCGGCGGACTTGACTGGCTATCAGCACAGCCAGACCGGCGCCAAGACCCAGACCTAGAGCAATCCAAAGGCCGCGGCGCATTTAGCTGTCCTTCTTCCCGCGTTTGGTGAAAGTGGACCGGACCGCATAGGTGAAGGCGGCCAGGCGGATCAGCGGGCCACCAACCGTGGCGCTAAACAGCGCCATCATGGCCGAGACGTTTTGTGTGACTTCGGCTGTGGCTGTGGTGATGGTGTCGACCTTTTCGAGTTGTGAATTGGTCGCCTCAACTGTGGTGGCGGCTTCATCCAAGATTGGCACAGTGTGTTCGGTTAGCTCTTTGACCGATTTGGTGGCCTGTTTGAAGACGCCCCCTAACCGCATTACTGGCACCGCCAGGAAGCCAACTAGGGCCACAAAAGCAATCGCCGCGATCAAACCGGCCACGTCGCCAACGCTCATTGCATCCTCCTTAGCGGGAGTAGTGCTCCACCACTAGTTGCACATCGCAGGTGATTGGAACCTCAGCCCGCTTGGGCCGGCGCACCAGCTGGGTGCGTAAACGCTCAAGGTTGACCTCCAAGTATGGCGGCACCTCGGGAAGGACATCACGGTGGGCGCCAGCGGCGGCCACCATGAAAGGCGTCATCGTCTGCGACTTGGGTTTGATCATCAAGACCTGACCGGGCTTGACCCGAAGGGAGGGACGGTCGACCAGCTTGCCGTCTACCAGCACGTGGCGGTGGGTGACAACCTGGCGGGCTTGGAAGATGGTACGGGCAAAACCGCTGCGCAGCACCAAGGAGTCCAGCCGCATTTCTAGCAGTTCGACCAGGGCTTCACCGGTCAGCCCTGACTCTCTTTTGGCGTCATTGAAGGCCCGTTGGATCTGCTTCTCGCGCAGACCATATTGGGCCCGCAGGCGTTGCTTTTCCCGCAGCCGGACGGCGTAGTCAGACTCGGTCCGGCGCCGGCCGCGACCGTGTTCGCCTGGTGGGTAGGGGCGCTTTTCAAAATACTTGACCGCCTTGGGGGTCAAAGCCAGGCCCAAGGCCCTCGATTGGCGCACTTGGCGGCGGGCTTTGCGCACTGATGTCATCAGGTTCTCCTGTTCGTGTCTCTACGAAGAACATGCGGATATCCGCAAGTTGGGCCAACACTGTTTGGCTAAGGCCCCAGGTGTGCCGTTTGGGCACAACCGGCGGAAATACTACCAGGTGGCAGGCCAGGCTAATTCGTGGCTGGACCGGGCGGCATAGTCGGCACTGAGCGCAGGTGGCCATAGCGGGCGCCAAGGTTGGCGACCTGGGGCGAGGCTGACTGGTTGGCCACCAACCGGCCGCGTTCGCGAACTTGGCTGGCCAAAGCGTCGATTTGCTCTTGGCTGGGCGGAGCGGCCTGCCTATCTGGTGACAGCCTGATGACCTCCCAACCGCGGGGGGCTTTGAGCCGCTCGGCGTGTGCGGCGCAAAGGTCGTAGGCGAAAGGCTCGTCTTTGACGGCTAAAGGGCCAAGCACGGCTGTGGAATCTTGATAGACAAAGGTCAAAGTGGCCACCGGTTCGTTCTGGCACCTCAACCGCTCACATTTGCGCGCCCAATTCACCTGACCAAGATAGCTGGCCTGGTCTGCATTCCCGCGCCAACACGCGGCGGTGGGGTGTTGGTCAATAATCGGCGCCGATGCCGGGACTCGCCCTGGAACCGAACCGGCTATCGAGGCGCAATGCTCCTAGGCTGGCCTTGTGCCAACTGCCGAACCGATCGACCCAGCCGCTGGCCACGGCGAGGCGTCCTTGGGGCGGTCTTCCGCCTTGGGTGATGCTTCAGCCCCACCGCCCCTGCCTGTGCGTCGGGGCCGGCGGCGTGACCGCCGCGGTCGCGGCATCAGAGGACCGCTCCTGGCCCCGGCTCTGCCGGCCGCCAGGAGTCGAACTCAGATCTTTGACGACTACGTCAGGGCAGCGGTGGCTCGTCTGGCTCACCGCTGGGAAAGGCAGCTGCGGGCCATCGAAGTGGCGGTGGAAGAAGTGCCGGCCTCTGGCGGGGCGCCTTGGGAGACCGGCGTAGTTCTGGGGCGGGCCTTTCCAGCGGCCAATGCCATGCCGGCACGTATTGTGCTCTATCGCCGCCCAATTGAGGCCCGCGCCTCAAGTGGCGAAATGGGCGTCGCCGTTTTGGATGTGTTGGTCGAGGAACTGGCCCATTTACTGGGCCGCGACCCAAGCGAAATTGACCCTGGTTATCACCGCGACTAATCCTGCCAAAGCTCAACCTCGCGAACCGAGCGGCTGCGCCAGGCCCGCCAACGCTCTCTGAGGGGCGGGGCCAGGGTTGTTGCCAGGGATTGGCTCCGGGCATTTTTCTTTGACAATGCGCCAGCATTGTCCCAAGAAAAGGCGCGAGACAACGAGCCTGGTCCCAACCCGACCTTTTTTGGCCAGAGCTCAACTTCGCGGCTGTTGGTGCTGATTGGAGGGCGGCTAGTGGGCCGGGTAAACGTCGATATTGACGCCGGCCTCGCGGGTGCCGACCGGCACCAGGACAGTGATCAGTTCGCCGCCCGCGTCCGCCAGAGACATGACCATGGCAATGGCCACTTCGCCGGCGCCTTCGACGGTGTACTCAATCGCTTCGATCTCTTCTGCCGGTCCCAAGCTGGCCGGGTCGACCACCGCCATAGTGCCGGCTTCGAGCTCGATTGTCTTGGCCTGGCCGACAGGGCCATTGGCCCCGACAGCCTCGAGCTTGACCTTTGAGGCTTGTTCGGTGGCCACCGACACCCGGGCTTTGACTCCTGCCATCGGCATAGTCAAATAACCATGGCTACCGCCGGCCTGGGCCGGTGACCAAGCGAACTCTCGAGGTTTGTCTGGCCCGGTGTGGCGCACGGCCAAAGCGCTGGCCACGATTGGTTGGTCAGAAGTGATGGTGACGGCATAGACACCGGCCTCCAGGCCAGCCAGTGAAAGATCGGTTACAGTACCGGCCGCGATCCGGGCTTCGTCCAGGCCGGGTAGCGAGACCGGGCCTTTGGCTCCCCAGAGCACTACCGACACCACCGCCGCCGTTTTGTCCGGGTTCAGCACCCTGACTACGGCCGTGTCGGGATCGGTGTATTTCGACTCGCTGACGCTTACACCGGGCACCACCTGTTGTAGAGCTGGCGCGCTACCGGGCACCACCATGTCTACCCCGGCCGGCGTCAGGGCTTCAATCCGCGAGTGCTGCATCGACACCGCCAGCTCACCGCCGGTGGCGGTGACGCGGACGGCCAGGCGGGAGGCGTCTGGCACTATGCCTTCAAGCAGCACCGCCCGTTGTGACTGTGGCGGCACCACCAGGCCGGAGGTGCCAACGGCGTCGACTGGGCCGGCCCCGTCCCACAAGGCAATATCGGCCGCCACGGCGGTCAGACCCGGGTTGGTTAGTAGCAATCTGGTCGATGAACCGGTCTGGGTTGATCCGCCCACCAGGTAGACCTGAGCCTCGGGCAGGACACAACTCGAACCGGCCAGGGACCGCAGATCCTTGTCGTTGGCATGGATGACGACACCACCAGTGGCATAGGCCAACTCGTCTTCAGCCGAGCGGGCCGTGACCAGAACCGGGTCGGCGCCGGCTGAGTTGCTCAACAGGCCCAGTGGGCCGGCGATACTGTCAGTCTTGGTGCCGTCTATCGTGGACAGCTCACCCCCGGCCGGCCCGGAAACCACGACTCGCAGCACCGAGGTCATTTCAGAAGGGTAGGGGTCAAAGCGAGGGTCATAGGAAACCTCATCAGCCCCCTCGCCTGGCACTTTCAGCTCCGATGGGCAAACAACCATGGCAGCGCCAGGTGGTACGGCCACTGTCGTGGGAACAGGCGCGGCGCTGTCTAGAGCTGGCGCTCGGCGCTGGCCAAAGACCAACAGGCCAACGACTGAGGCCACCAACACCAGCGAGATCAGGGCCGCCAGCCCCACCCGTAGAGCTTTCACGGCGACTCCTGATCGTCTTGGGACTGCCGCCGTAGCGGCAACGCCAGAACCACGGCCAGCGCCAGTGCCAGGCCCTGGATCAGCCACCATGGCACTGCGCTTTGGTGCCAGACCTCGATTGAGCCACTGGCCCCAAGGGGCAATTCAAATGATTGCTGCCAAGCCTTGTCTTCGGCAGGCTGTAGAGCTTTGCCGTTTAGTGTGGCCCGCCAGCCGGCATCACGCCGCTCGGCCAAAACCAAGCGCAAATCGGCGCCGGTGCCGCCGCCTTTGGCCGCCGCCACCTGATCGGCTTGCAGCTCGGCTCTGAGGTGGTCACCGGGGCCGGTCGACAGCCCGACCGACTGATTGGGGCCGGCCACATGCAGTACCGCCACCTGATCGACACCGACTCCTTCTAACGGCAGGTTGCCTGGCGCCACCCGCCACAGGACGACGCTTTCAGTTTCAGTGATGCGGGCCAGCCCTGGAGTCGAATCGACCGCCGCCAGTAGCGCTGGATCGGATTGGACCCGTTCGACCAAAACGAAGCCGATCCCTGACATCGCCAATTGACGAGCCGCCGCACCGGGGTTGCGTGCCACAATCGCGGCTACCAGCTGGTTCAGGCTTTCGGTGGCGGCGTCATCTGGCCTGACAGTGCCCGGGATTGACTCCAGGCGGCGCCCGCCCAGCTGCCCCATGGGGGCGGCCATGTCGATACTGGCACCGCGCACCACCGACCAACTGAAACCCTGTTGGCTCAGGGCCAGAACTAGTGTGCGGGTGGCGTACTCACCCTCGGCTTCGCTGGCCGCAATAGCCGGCAAGGTGGCGTCGCGGCTGCGGTGAACCTCAAATGTGTCACCGCCAAACCAGGCCCAAACCACTACGGCCGAGCCGGCCAGTGGGCCCGCCAGCAGTGCGGCCAAGCCAACTGTGGCCAAGGCCCGGCGCAGGCGGTGGGATTTGGCCCCGGGTTCGCCAACCGCGCCGCTCAAAGCGGCCGCCGCCGCCATCAGCAGACCGAGCAAAACCAACGAGGCCGCGCCGCCACCCCAGGCCATGACAGTCTCTAAGCCCGTCACCGACACCGCCAACTGTTGGCCGGCCACTATCAAACCCAGACCAACTACCACCAGCAGCCAACCGATTCGGCCCGCCCGCCCGGCGGCCCCGGGCCTAACCAGCCCGGCCAAGGCCGCCACCACCACCAGCCCAACCAGCCCCACCGCCAAAGTGGTGACTAGGCCGGATGGGACAAAGCCGGGCAGGGTTGGTTCGGTGATGTAACCCAGCGCTCTAAGGCCCAGATGGCTGGGCTGATACGACACAGCCGCACCTGGATCAGCCAGCAGGCCACGCCATTGGCCTGCGGTGATGGCCTCAAGCAGGAGTGGTCCAAACAGGGCCAGCGCCGGCACCGGCACAAAGACCATCCGCCAATGCCTACCCTTTGGTGCAAATATGGCTACTACCAGAGCTAAGACCGTGCCGGGCAGAAGCAGCATGGGCGTGCCGGCGGCCGCCACGGCAAAGGCCAGGCCCGCCCCGGCCGCAGCCGCCACTGAGCCTGAACCCCAGGCCAACTCAGCCCGCTGGCCCAAGGAGACCTGCCCAGGTAAAGCCGGGCTGGCGGCATCGGACTGCTCGTCAACCACCGGCGGGCGAACGTCTAGGCGGTTGGCGCCCACTGCCCGGGCCACGCCAAGGGCCACATAAGGTAGGGCCGCATGCGTCAGAACCGCGCCCAACCGGCCAGCCTCCAGGCCCTGCCACAGCGCCGGCGAGGCAAAGTAAAACAGCGTCACCATGGCCCTGACCCAGGTCGAACGGCTGACGGCGCCGGCCGCCAACCAGGCACCAAAGGCCGCCACTAACGGCGCCAGCAGGCAGAGCACTTTGATCATCGTGTTACCGTCGCCCAAAGGCAGGCGGAAAATGGCCAAGACTGCGCTCAAAGGGTCGCCCGGCCCGCCCTGACCCAATTCGAATTGAAGCCAACCGCCGCCGGCCATGGACCACAGCTGGCCCGATCCGATCAACTGGGGCCCGGCCGCGCCGCCAACCAGAGTGCCTGGGCCCAGCCAGTGACCCAAGCTAAGCGAAGTCACCAGAACCACTACTAGAGCTAAAGCCGCCCCCATGCGGCGACGTTGGCCGGCCAAATGGCGCAACTCAGCGGCCTCAATATCGGTTGGGGCCAGACGTTGGCGACGCAAATCGGCCTGACTGAGGCGGCGATCACGCCGCTGGCGGCGGGCCTCACCCGAACTGATTTGCAGGTCACGCAGGGCCTCGCGACCGACTTGGCGTTCACGGGCGGCCACCCGCCGGGCCCTGATGACACGAGCCGGGCGGGCGAACACAGACGCCAGGGCCGTCAGTTCGTCTAGAGCCAGACCAAATTCCTTGGCGGCCAGGCGCCAAATCGAGCGCCCAAGGGCGGCCAGCAACCCCGCCAAGGCAATCACTGGCACCGCCCATAACGGCTGGTCGACCAGCTGGGTGTAGATCAGGGCGCGGCGCCGTCCACGGAAGGATCCACGCTGGTCCTTGACCGCGCTCGATTTGTCTCGCTCAGCCCAATAGGAAGCCTGTTCATGCAGCACTACGGCATTGGGAGCCACCACCACCCGTTTGCCGGCCAGGCGGGCCCGGCGGCACAGGTCAAGCCCGTCCCGAAACGGGCCCAGGGCGGGGTCGAAACCTGACAGGCGGACCCATTCCTCTAAGCGCATCAACATGCCGGCTGTGCCAACTCCGAGCACATCCTCGCGGCTGTCGTATTGACCTTGGTCAAGCTCCCCACTTTGACCTGCCGCCACCCGGCGGCCAAAAGGCGTGGTGGTTACCCCAACTTCAATCAAGCGGGTTGGGTCATCCGCCCTGACCTGCTTGGGACCGGCAATGGCCACTGAAGGCGCCCGCTCAAGAGCCCGGACCAGCTCTTGCAGGGCCTCCGGTTCGGGGTAGACATCGTCGTGCAGCAGCCAAACCAATCCGTCAGCCGGCCGGCCCTGCAAGCCGGCCGCTACGGCCTGGCCAAAAGTCCGGGCCTTGGAGGAATGCACCACCGTTAAGACCTTCGGTGGGATACCACAGCGCAGCGCCATTTCGCGTACCGCCGTGTCAGCTTGGGGGCCCGAATCGACCAGCACTACAGCGTCTGGTCGTGCCACCTGTCCGGCCAAAGCCACCAGAACTCGCGGCAGGTATGGCGAACGCCCGCGCGTGACAATGACGGCGGTGATGTTTGGCCGAGCGCGTCTGGCCGCGCTGGCGGCAGGTGCTACCACTTACCTACGAGCGGCGCTGCTTCAGGCGGCGGCGCTCACGTTCGGAATAGCCGCCCCAAATGCCGAAACGCTCGTCGTTGGCCAAGGCATAGTCAAGGCATTCAACGGCCACGTCGCAGCCGGCGCAGACCTTTTTGGCCTCGCGCGTTGACCCGCCCTTTTCAGGGAAAAAGGCCTCCGGATCGGTTTGCGCGCACAGGGCTCGTTGCTGCCATTCCAGCGGCCCTCCGTCACCCTCTTTCAGCAGCACTAGCGGCATGGCCGCTCTTGGATCGATGACGCCTGACTCGAGTGTCAGACTTCCCTCACCTAGCACGTTCCACACGATATTGCTCCTAGCTCGACCCATCGATGCGGGGAATCACACCTATGAAATTACACGCGTGTCATACCCCCCCGTCAAGCCCGTGACGGAATCTGCTTAGGAAAACTGGGTGCGGCCATGACCACACGGCCCTTGCCGCGAAGCTCAATAGGACCGTCGCTAGCCAAGGCAAACAGCGATTGACCTCTAGAAACATGCATGGAACCGGATTTGGTGAAGGCTGTCACGCGGCCAAAGAGGGTCAAAACAATCCGTGGTCCAATTAGGGGACATTGGTAGGTGCCATCCAGCCGGATATCCGCCAGGATGAAGCCTCCACCGGGCGGGTAGAGCATTCGGGCTGGCCCGTCGCGGCTGACTGATGGCCTACATAACCCGCGCCCGGTGATGTCTATAGTCTCGATCACCCCTGAAACATCAACTGGTTTCGAGGTTAATCCAGCCCTCAGGGTGTTGTCGGAGGTGGCCATTAGCTCAATCGCCAAGCCGCGCAAATAGGCGTGGAGGGTCCCAGGGGTGATGCATAGCGCCTCGCCTGGGGCCAAGGAGACGTGGTTCATCAACAAAGCCGCCGCTACTCCCCGATTGCCACCAAATCGCTTGGCCAGTGAACCCACCAGCGCGTAGGCGCCCGGGTCAGTGGCGCCTTGGACCAAATGGTGGCGACAAACCTCGGCCAAGTTCTCAACCAACTCGGCTTTGGTTCCCGCGCCCTTTAGGGCGACCGACAAGGCCGCTGCCAGTCCGGAGCGACCTGGCGCTTGAAGGGCTTTGGCCATGGCGCCCGCCAACGGTGAGGCCTCGGCCAACGGCGCCAGCACGGCCCGCGCCTGTTCCGGTGGCCGCAGCCCGCAAAGAGCCTCAAAGCTGGTCAGGGCGTAAACCATCTCCGGTTTGCCGTTGGGATCCCGGTAGGCCCGCTCAGGCGCATCCAGGGGCACGCCGGCGGCTTGCTCCCGGGCATAGCCGGCCCTGGCTTGTTCGGCCGTGGGATGGACTTGGAGCGAAAGCGGCTTGGCTACCCCTAGGACCTTGAGCAAATAGGGCAGCTCGGTTTGGTCGCTTTGCCCGATGGCGGAAACTGGGTCGCGCGCAATCATGTCGCTGAGAGAGACGCCTTGGTCGTCTTCACCTGCCGCCACCCTGGCCGGGGCCAGCTTATGAGCCCCCAACCAAACCTCGGCCAGCGGCGCGTCACCGGCCGGCAGCCCAAGCAAATCCGGGATGGCCTTGACCGAGCCCCAGTCGTATCTCCTGACGGCGTGGTCTAGCCTCAACACACCCCCAGCCTAGTTGACCAGTTCAAGCCCCAGCTCAGCCTCCGCGCCAGGCCCGGTCACCACCTGGAAGGCGCCAAGGTGAAGCCGGCGGCTAGGCGCTATGCTCACGGGGATGGAACCGGTCCCTACTAGGCCCACGGCGCTGAGCCAAGCCGAGGCAAAAGCGCTGGCAGAGCGCTACAACCTGCGTAAGCTCGGCGCCCGCCCGGCCCTGGGAACCTACTTGCGTCAGCTCTGGCAGCGACGTGATTTCACTTGGGCTCTGGCCACCTCTGATGCCGTTGGAAAAAACCAGGGCTCCTATTTGGGCCAGCTGTGGGGTGTGCTCAAACCGCTGCTACAAGTGGCCGTCTTTTATGTCGTATTCGGTGTTCTGATGCCCAAAGCCACCCGGACCGGCATCGAGGACTTCTTGTCCTACCTGGTGATTGGGACATTCCTATTCGAGTTCGTCGCCTCAGGGCTAAACAACGGCGGGCGGGCCATCGCCTCGAAGACCAAGCTGGTCAGGGCGCTGGAGTTCCCCCGGGCGGTTTTGCCCATCTCGGTCACTATCACCGAACTGATAATGATGTGGCCGGCCATGGCCATCATGGTGGTCATCGTGCTGATTCGTGGTGTCACGCCAAGCTGGAGCTGGTTCGCTTTGATTCCGGCCATCGCCCTGACCTACATTTTTGTCCAAGGCTGCGGTTTCTTCCTGGCCCGGGTGGTCAGCGCGACACCAGATCTGCGCAACCTGGTGCCGATTATCACCCAGTTGCTGCGCTTCGTTTCAGGGGTTTTCTTTTCGATCGAAGGCTTGGCCGCCTCCTTTGGCTTGTGGGGCCAGATCGCCATCCTGCAGCCGTTTGCGCTTTATCTACGACTGGCTCGCTCGGCCATGATGCCATCGGTCAGCGCCACAGCTGGCGAGTGGCTGCTTGGCCTGGCCTACGCCGTGGTCGCCCTGGTTGGCGGTTTCATCTACTTCTGGTTGGCGGAGGCGCGTTATGGCCGAGACTGACCAGGTTAACTTCTCCGAAGACGACGCCGCCTTCGCCGGGGTATCAAGATCCCAGCCAAAGGATCTGGGCCAACCGACCATGGTGGTGGATCACGTCTGCGTGTCATATCGGGTTTTTGGTGGCAAACGTCTAGGCGCCTCGACCGGCTACAAACCGTCGATCTACCGCCGCCTATTCGACCGGGCATCGCGAGCCGTGGGCACGGTCAACCAGATCGAAGCCGTGCGCGGGGTCTCCTTTGTCGCCCGCCAAGGCGAATCGATTGGCATTGTTGGACGCAACGGCGCCGGCAAGTCAACGCTGCTGCGGGCCATGGCCGGCCTAATGCCGTATTCCGATGGCGCGGTCTATGCCAACGGCCAATGTGCCTTACTCGGTGTCAACGCCGCTTTGCTGACCGCCCTGACCGGGGAGCGCAATATCATGCTTGGCGGCCTGGCCCTTGGCCTAAGCCGAGCCCAGGTCAAAGCCAGGATGGATGCCATAGTCGAGTTTGCCGGCATCGGCGAATTCGTTGGCCTGCCCATGAACGCCTACTCTTCGGGCATGGCCGCCCGGCTGCGCTTCGCCATCTCTACGGCCAAAGTGCCAGATATCTTGATGATCGACGAAGCCCTGTCAACAGGCGACGCCGCCTTTCAACGGCGATCACGCGACAAAATCCTTGAAGTCAAGGACCAGGCCGGAACGGTCTTTTTGGTGTCGCATTCGGCCAAGGCCGTCACCTCGATGTGCGAGCGGGCGTTGTGGCTGGACAAAGGCGAACTGGTGATGGACGGACCGGCTGAAGCGGTGGTCGAGGCCTACAGCGAAGGCCAGCTGCCTCCCCCGGCCTGAGCAGCCAAGCGGCCCCTGCTCAGTTCAACTCGACCGCCATACCCCAGGGGAACGGGCAGGTCCAACCGCTGTAGGCTTGGCCCTTGATGCCAATAGCTGCTAAGCCAGAAGACCGGGTCGACCTGTGGTTTCGTCTGGGCCGGTGGGGGCACGATCTTGTTGTCGCCAGCTCCATCGCCGCCGCTCTTCTGATTCTGGCGGCTGTGGTCCGCACACTTACTCCTGGCACCTGGAGCAACAAGCGGTTTGGCTACCCCGGAAGTCTGTGGCCGAGCCTGGTTTTGGCCATTGCTCTGTTGGCCGGAGTGGTCTTTGGCCTACGATGGCTGGCTCGCCGCGAACTGGCACCACGGACATGGTTGCTGGGTGGTGCCATAGGGCTGGCGGCGTTTGGCTCCAAACTGGCCCCGGCGCTTGTAATCAAATCGGTGCCGATAAGCGACTTCCTGGTCCAACTGGACGCTGCCAAGGGCATAGCAGCCGGTGACTGGTCCTTTAACGGCCTTGAGTACTTCCAAGTCTGGGGCTACCAAACCGGATTCAGCCTCTATCAGGCCGTGGTGCTGAAGGCCACCGGGCCCTCCCTGACCGGTCTGCTGGTGATGGGGGCGGTGTTCATGGCTGCCACCAATGTCTTGGTCTTTGTTCTGGCATTTCGGTTGACATCAAACCGATGGGTGGCGCTGGCGGCCGCCGTGGCCTACCTGTTCTATCCCGGGCCGTACACCTTGGCCTCGGTCTTAACCGGCCAGCACCTGAGCACCTGCCTGGTCTATTTCGGCTTGTACCTGGCGATTAAGGCGCTGCAAGATGCCACCGGCTGGTTCCGCCTTTGGTGGGCGGCCGCGGCCGGTCTAGCCCTGGCGCTAGGCGACATGATCCGGCCAATCTCGGTTGTGGCGGTGGTAGCTGTAGTCGTCACCTTTGCCGGAGCCTGGTTGGTCCACCGCCTGGGCTGGCGCGCAGCCATCGCCATTAGCGTGACCCTGCTGGCCGCATACCTCGGCACTCTTCGCGGCGCCGATTTCGTCGCCCGGCAAAGTGGCCTCATACCTACTGGTCTGGGCAATAATTTTCCCGAATGGAAGCTGCTCAATGGCCTTGACCGCGAGGCCGGCGGCCAGTCATCACGAATGGTGTTCGATGCCTTTCGCATTGGCGAGTGGAGCTATCTGGTGGACCATGACGCGGCCAGGTCCATGATTAGGCAAGAACTTCACGACATCCGCCACAACCTACCGAGCTTTGTAAATCGAAAGACAACCGCTTTGTGGGCCCAACAGGAGAAGATGATATTTGCCTTCAAGCCGTACCTCGAAGCCGGCCCACCCTACTCCCTCAAGTGGCAGGAACGGCTCGATCGAATTGCGCTAGTTGAGCGAGGTCACTTCATAGTTGTGATCACCCTGGCAGGGGCCGCCGGGATTGTCACCTGGCGCAAACGACCAGTCGATTCCCCGCAGCTGCTAGTGACGGCCTTCGTCAGCTGCTTCTTCCTGGCCCATTTGCTGGTCGAAGTCCAGGCCCGCTATCGCTACGAGGCCATGCCAGCGATCTTCGCCCTGGCCTCCGTTTCCGTACTGTGGTTGACCAGCGCCCGGCCATCCGGGCCGTTTCGCCGGCGGGCCGGACCGGGGCAAGCTGAGACAGCCCAGGCAAGGCACGCCCGAAGGCAACAATAAGGGCAGCCATCAAATCCTGACTAAAGCCGACGCAGCCGCCAGAAGTCGCCAATCGCCTTCACGCCAATTCGCCAGATTCTGGCCAGGTTGATCGAGTTGACACCGCCTTGACGTGGCTTGAAGGTGATTGGTCGGTAAATCACTCGACGGCCCAATTGGGCTAGGCGAACCGACAGGAGCACGTTAGCCAAGTTGTAGTCCGCAGGGATTTGGGCCACGGCCTGACTTAGCCCGGCCTGGCCCACCAGCCTGAAGGGGCAATTCGGATCCGGGATACGCTGTCGAAAAACGACGGCGACAGCCATCTGAAGCACTTTCGTGACCAAAACCCGAGACATTCCGTCCTGTCGGCCCCGCCTTAGCCCAATGATGGCGTCATACTGATGCCGGTGCCGCCAAAACGGCCAAAACTCCTCCGGTTCAGTCTGACGGTCCGAATCGGTTTGAAAAACGTAGTCAGCTCCGTGATCAAGCGCCCAGTGGTAGCCATAAAGCAAGGTTGCGCCGTGCCCAGAGTTTGGTTTGGTCACGGCTACCAGTTGCTCGTAGCTGCCAGATTCGACAGCCCTGGTCAGCAGCTCGTAGGTATTGTCCAGCGAACCGTCGTCGACCACCAACAGCCTTGAGGCCGAACCAACCTGGCTGACCACCTGGTGCCACTCGGCGATCAGCTCGGTGACGTTGTCGGCCTCGTTGTAGGCAGGAATGACGATGATAAGACGATCAGGCATTGTTATGTTCCCTCGTTGTTCTGAAGGTGATCGCCTTGTTCAAGGCGAATTGGGTCAAACCCACAAACACAATCGAACCGGCTTTGGAGGCAGTCTCGTTTAGTCCAAGCACGGAGACGGTTAAGGTCAGGATCCCACTCGACATGGCCAGGCCGGTCCAACCGACCAGCAAGAATGACAGCGCCCGCCGGCCCAGGCGATCAGTTCGCCGGAAGTTGAGGTAGGCGTTGCAGGCGAAAGATGCCGCCATCCCGAGGTGAACGCTAAGGGTGTTGGCCACCAGCAACGCCATTCCCCAGTGCCTGAATTGGACGAATAAAACCAAGTCCAGGCCCGCGGCGAACACGCCGATAACCCCATAAACAGCGGCCTGGCGAAGCAGGTGCCATGTCAGGACCGACCTAGCCTTCCGCCACAGGCCGCCAGGGTGCATCAGTCCCCTCACTCCTGTCTGTCCGGGCCAAGCCAACACGGCTCAATGTAGTCCTGGACGAGGGCATTATGTTCGAATCTGTGCGACATGTCGAGCTAGGACGTCCAGGCGGGTTGGCGATCCGGCGGGCAAAATCGAGACAGCCGAAACGGCCGACCAGCGCCCACTCGCCTGACAACCGCTGCTGGCCTGGCTCAAGGCAAGTGGGCAGTCACTTTGGCCAACGGCGCCGCGACAGGACTCATCAGCACCGTGATAGCCTGCCAACTCTAAGGACAAGAAGGTGTTGCGCTCCTGATCGAAAGACCTCGCTGCTCTTGGCAGCATCTGACGGAGATAGGTGGGCCGGGCAATGACTGATCTGCTGGTGGTCGGGGCCGGCCCGTTTGGCTTGACCGTGGCCCGCCAATTGGCCGAGGCCGGGCGCCGCGTCGCCCTGATTGACAAACGCAACCACATTGGTGGTAACTGCCATTCCGCTGTTGACGACCAGACCGGGATTGAGGTCCACCCTTTCGGAGCTCATATTTTCCACACTTCTAACCAAAGGGTCTGGGACTACATCCGCCGCTTCACCTCGTTCACTAGCTATCAGCACCGGGTTTGGATCACTCACAACGCCCAGGTCTATCCCATGCCAATCAACCTGGCCACCATCAACCAGTTCTACTCCGCGGCCTACTCCCCCGCCCAGGCCCGGGCCCTGATTCAAGACCAAGTTGCCCAGGCCACCACCGCCAAGTCGCCCACCGGGGCCGGCCAAGCAGCCCAGGGCGGGCTCGACGCCAAAGGCAGGGCCATGCTTGGCCCCGATCTCTACCAGGCTTTCATCAGGGGTTACACCGCAAAACAATGGGACACCGATCCGGCCCTACTCCCCGCCGCCACGATCAGTCGCCTGCCGGTGCGCTACAACTATGATTCGCGCTACTTTTCAGATCCCCATCAGGGCATGCCCACCAACGGCTACTACCGACTGTGGCAGCGCCTAGCCGACCACCACGGCATCGACGTACACCTGGAGACCGACTTTTTCGACCCTTCCAGTCGGTGGTTCCAGGACGCCACGGTTGGTCAGCTGCCCATTGTCTACACCGGCCCGGTTGACCGATTTTTCAGCTATGGCGACGGGGTGCTGGGCTGGCGCACCATTGACCTGGCTTGGGACCATCCGGTTGGCGGGGACTATCAGGGTTGCGCCGTGATGAACTTTGCCGACTTAGACGTGCCCCACACCAGGATCATCGAGTTTCGCCATTTCCATCCCGAACGGGACTACCCCGGTGGTCAGACCGTCATTGCCACTGAGTCCTCTCGCCTGGCCGGACCCAACGATGAACCCTATTACCCAATCGGTTCCCCAGCCGATTCCGACTGCCTGGCTCAGTACCGCCGCCGGGCTGAGGCGCTGAGCCAAGTTCACTTTGGCGGCCGGCTGGGACGCTACCAATACCTCGACATGGACACGACCATTGCCGCCGCCCTGGGGCTAGCTGACCAACTAGCTGCGGCCGGCAATGGCCGGGGCAACACTGCCTAGACGGCAGCTCCATGAACGCCAGCTGGCCAAGCATCCTGGTCATCATCCCGACCTACAACGAGGTCGAATCGCTACCCGGGGTGGTGGCACGGTTGCGCCGGGTCGTGCCGGCAGCCCACATCCTGGTGGCCGACGACGCCTCGCCAGACGGTACCGGCGCTTGGGCCAGCCAGGCCGCCGCCAACGACAACCACATCAATCTGCTCCTCCGCCCGGGCAAACTTGGTCTGGGGGCGGCCTATTTGGCTGGCTTCGATTGGGGTTTGGCCCGCGGCTTCGACATCCTGGTCGAAATGGATGCCGACGCCTCGCATCGCCCCGAACAGCTGCCTGCTCTGCTCCAGGCCGTCGCCGCCGGGGCCGACCTGGCCATTGGCTCGCGTTGGGTCAAAGGCGGTCAGGTGGTCAACTGGCCGCTGCGCCGCCAACTACTATCGCGCGGCGCCAACCTCTACACCGGGCTGTGGCTGGGCCTTGGCATCAAGGACGCCACTGCTGGCTTTCGGGCTTATCGGCGCGAATTACTCGAAAGCCTCGACCTGGCCGGGGTGCAGGCCAAGGGTTACGCCTTCCAAGTTGACATGACAATGCGGGCGGCCGATGCCGGCGCACAAGTGGTCGAGGTGCCGATCAGTTTTGTCGAGCGGCGCGACGGCGATTCCAAGATGAGCCGAGCGATTGTGGCCGAGGCCATGCACCTAGTGACCAAATGGGGTTGGCAGCGCCGCCGGGCTCGTCTAAGCCGGCCCGGACGCCGCCGCCAGGCCTAAAGTAAGGCCGTTTGACCCGACTCGGCACTGGTTAGGGCGGCCTCGGCCACCTCCAAGGTCTTCAGGCCTTCGGCCAGGGTGATGATAGGCGCATCGGCATTGCCCAAAACCGCATCGCGGAAGGCCTCACCTTCGCTGCGCAGTGGTTCGCGCGTAGCCAAGGCGAAGCGAGTCATATCACCTTCGGTGACGCCACGGAATTGGCGCAACTGCTCCCATTCGGTTGGCACCGAACCGTTGGCCCAAAACTCCAAGGTGACGTGGCCTGTGTCGGCCACAAAGGCACCCCGTTCGCCGGTCACAATGGTGGCCCGCTCTTTGATCGGGCTGAGCCAGTTGACAATATGGTTGACCAGCACACCGTTGGCCAACAGGCCGGTGATGGCAACCATGTCTTCGTGTTCGCGGCCGGCCCGGTGGGTGGTCTCAGCCGCGACCCTGATGTAGTCAGAATCCGCCAGCCACTGGGTCGAGTTGATGTCGTGGGTGGCCAAATCTTTGATGACGCCAACATCGCTGATTCGAGCCGGGAACGGCCCTTGGCGGCGGGTGGCCACCTGGCAGACGTCACCGAGCTCGCCGGCGCCAATGCGCTGACGTAGCTCGGCAATGGCCGGGTTGAAGCGTTCGACGTGGCCAACACAGCCCAGCACTCCAGCCTCACCAAAGGCTTGGGTCACCCGCCGGGCCGCCGCGGCTGTAGCCGCCACCGGCTTTTCGACCATTGTGGCCACACCGGCCTGGGCCAGGGCAATGGCAACCTCCTCATGCAGCACTGTCGGTACAGCCACCACAGCCATATCCAGTTTCGCTGCAATCAGGTCTTCGACACTCTTGCCCAAGGCCAAGTCCTGGGCCACACCAAAACGGTCCTCACCGGCATCGGCCACCGCCACCAGGTCAACACCGTCGATCTGTCGCATGATCCGGGCGTGATGCCGCCCCATTGAACCAATGCCAATGACTCCGGCTCGCAAATTGGCCATTACGCACCCGCTTTCATTACGGCGGCCACCGCCGCCACGATCCGGTCCAAGTCGCTTTGGTCTAAGGCCGGGTGGACCGGCAGGGATAGGACCTCGGCCGCGGCCCGGTCGGTTTGCGGCAGGTTGAGTCCTGGGGCAAATCGCTCCAGTGAGGCCAGTTTGTGATTGGGCGTTGGGTAAAACGCCCCGGAACCGACTTTGTGTTCTTCCCTCAGCGCCTGGACAATCCGGTCGCGCTCCCCCGCGTCGACTCGAATGGTGTACTGGTGGTAGACGTGGGTAGCGCCTGGCCTTATGGCCGGGGTTGTAACGCCAGGCAGGTTGGCGCTGAGGAAGGCGGCGTTGGCTTGGCGGGCCGCCGTCCAGGCCGGTAGCTTGCCCAACTGGACCCGGCCCAGGGCAGCTTGAATATCGGTCATCCGCTCGTTGAAGCCAATCAATTCGTTGGCGTACTGCCGCTCCATGCCCTGGTTGCGCAGCAGCTTGACCGTATGGGCGACCTCGTCATTGGCGCAGGCCACGATGCCGCCCTCGCCGGTTGTCATGTTCTTGGTGGCGTAAAGCGAGAACATGGCGAAGGTGCCAAAAGCCCCGCAAGGCACCCCGTTCAGGGTCGAACCGTGGGCTTGGGCGGCGTCTTCGTAGATCTCCAGTCCGGCCTCGTCCGCCAGAGCCATCAGCGCGTCCATATCGGCCGGCTGGCCGTAGAGGTGAACCGGCATGATGCCACGCGTACGTGGTGTGATGGCGGCTTTGACGGCCGCCGGATCGAGGCAGAAGTAGTCCGGTTCAATGTCAGCGAAAACCGGTGTGGCGCCGGCCAGTACCACCGAGTTGGCGGTCGCGGCGAAAGTGAAGGACGGCACAATCACCTCATCGCCCAGTCCTACGCCGGCAGCCACCAGGCCAAGATGCAACCCGGCCGTGCCTGATCCGACAGCCACGCATTGGCGACCGCCCACCAGCTCTTGGCCAAATTCAGTTTCGAAGGCCGCTACCTCGGGCCCTTGGGCAATCATGCCACTTCGTAGCACGCGGTCTACCGCGGCCCGCTCCTCGTCGCCGACGATTGGTTTGGCCGGTGGGATGAAGTCAAAGCTCATGGCTTCAGGCCTCCTTGATAGTGTCTTGCGTTTCGATATAGCGCCGGCCGGTGGCCGGGCATAGCCAATAATCACCTTGTTGGGTCAGCGGCTGGCCGGCCTGGCCAACCCAACCGACCCGCCTGGCCGGCACACCCACAACTAGGGCGTGAGGCGGCACGTCTTTGATCACAACCGCACCGGCCGCCACCATTGACCAGGCGCCAATTCGGACCGGCGCCACGCAGATGGCCCTGGCCCCAATGGCGGCGCCAGTTTCGATGGTCACCCCGACCAAATCCCAGTCATCGCCGGATTTGAGTGAACCGTCGGGGTTAATTGAACGCGGGTAAGTGTCGTTGGTTAGCACAGCCGCCGGACCGATGAAGACGCCATTGGCTAACTCGGCTGGTTCGTAAACCAAGGCGTAGTTCTGGACCTTGCAGTTATCGCCTAAGCGCACACCGGTGCCAATGTAGGCGCCACGGCCAATGACGCAATTTTGGCCCAGTTCCGCTGCCTCGCGGATCTGAGCCAAATGCCAAACTTTCGTCCCGGCCCCAATCGAGGCCCTGGGGTCGACGTCCGCCGAGGCAGCTACTGAGTAATCCACACCGCTCCTATCTGTGCCAGGTGCGCCGCCGGCAGGCGGACCGCCCTACACGTTACCTCAGCGACTGAGCCCACCGCAGGGACGTGGCGGCGGCGCGGCGGTCTTCACAAATCTCTCACGCGCCATCCGCCACCGCGTCACTGTCGCCTCCCAAACCTAAGGTCCGGGCCATCACCGCGGCCGAGCGCCGACCGTCGTGGATGGCCTGAACAAAAGCCCGCCCTTGGGTTGCCAGGCGCCTGGCTTGGTCGCGCTGGGCCAGGATTTGGCCGATGCCGCTGGCCAGGTTGGCCGCTTCGACTTGCCATATCGGTAGGTCAAGGCCGGTTTCTGCCTTGACGCGTTGTCTGACTTGATCATCGACATCGGATATGACCAAGCCACCGCGGGCCATAACCTCGCAGGCGGCCACACCGTAGATGCCCAGGCGGAACTGGTCGGCCACAATATCGGCCCTGCCGTACAGCTCCAACACCTCGGCCGCGGGCAGGCCCGCAGCCTGGATGTACTCAATTTGACCGGCGGCAGCCAGTTGGCGAAAGACCGGTTCTACCAGGTCGGTGCCCTTGACCACGGGATTGGATGGGATGTGAACCACTTTGGGCACGTCCCTGACTAGAGGTTCGGTGTTCGAGGCTTCAGGTAGATCGACTACTACCGGGCACCAGCTGGCTCCGGGCACCGAGTCGAGCAGATCCGGGGTTGAGACCAGCTGGGGCCAGCGGCTGGTCAGCAGGTTGCGGCGATTGCGGCGGGCGGTCGATTCCAATTCGGCCGCCCGGCGCTTGAACGAGGGCAAACCGTATGGGCTGAGTCGGTGGCTGGCAGCGTGGGCTAGGGGCAAGCGAACATCTGAGCCATGCCACATCACGGCCACGGCCAGGCCGGCCGTGGCCAGGGCGGTCGCTTCGCCGGCCGGGTCGTAGCCGAATAGCCGGCCAAATAGCGGTAGACCAGATTCCAGCAGCACTGCCTGATACGAGCGGCGGACCTGGTCGAATTGGTGGCGTTGGAAGGCGATCGATGCCGCATTGATGGCAAACGGAGCCCGGTAGGTGGCCTCAAAGTCGAAGACCTTGGTCACCTCGAAAGCCCAATTGTCACCGCTGGCCAGGCCGTGGCGGCTGAGGGCACCGGCCCAGGCTGTGCCTTGGCCAGCGGCATTGGCCGGTGCGATCAAAACCCGCGGTGGTTGGCCCTGGGGTTTTGGCGCCGGCTTCAACCCGGCCGGCCGGCCCACCGCCAGCCACTTGGCCCGTTCCAATAGGCGATCAGCCTTGCCTGGCAGGTGATGCCGAGCGGATAGCACCTGCGACCAGGCTGCCCGCGCGGCCCCGGTCATCGGTCCTAGACGGCCAGGCTCTCGCCCCATCACCACCGGTCCTTACTTCTATCGATAAGATTCGCCAGGAACAATACCGAAAAGACGAAAGGGGCAGGGCATGACGCAGCCGCATCTGGCTTTCATCGCCTGGGGTTTCCCGCCATCGCGCTCCGGCGGCGCCTATCGCCTCTTGGCCACTGCCAACGCCTTCGCCCAGGCCGGCTGGCAGGTCACGGTCATAACCGTTGACCGCAAGGTCTTCACCGACATCACCATGCCTGATCTGTCACTCGAGGAAAGGATCGACCCGGCCATAGAGGTGGTCCGCACGCCCTTCCCCTGGCCGCTGCGCAACCCGGACCGGTCAAGCTGGTCGCTGATGCACAAACTGGCTCCCAGATTGTGGCGCAAATGGCGGGTGGTTTACGAGTCACGCATTTTCCCCGAGGTTGGCTATTCCGACTGGCTACCAACTTTGAGGCGGGCGCTGCGGCAGGTCAATAAGGCCCGTCCAGTCGATCTGGTGCTGGCCTCAGGCAACCCTTGGGTTGGGTTCGAAGCTGCGGCAGAGTTTGGCCAGGCCAATTTGGTGCCCTACGTTATGGACTACCGCGACGCCTGGACCTTGGATCAGTTTTCCGGCGCCGAACGTTTCCCCCCGACCTCACGTCAAGGTCAAATCGAACAAGACCTGATCGCCGGCGCCGCCCAAATCTGGTTTGTCAATTCCGCCACACTCGAGTGGCATGCCCAGCGCTATCCGGCGGCGGCCGGCACCATGCGTGTCGTCGCTAACGGCTGGGATCCGGAGTTCATGCCCAAACCGGCCCCACCTGAGCCACCAACCCAATCAAAGCCCATGACCTTTGGCTACCTCGGCACCATCTCGATAATGGTGCCGGTCACCTGCATGGTTGAAGCCTGGCGACAGGCCAAGGCTGAAGGACTGCTGCCTAGTAACGCCCGTCTCGAAGTTGGCGGTTACCTCGGCTATTTCGGTGCTGCCCGCACCCGGGTTGAGCATGGCATCGCCGCAGCCATCAAATCCGGCCAAGACGTTGGCGTCGAGTTCATCGGTCCCGTACCCAAAGGCGATGTCGCCGCCTTCTACAGCCGCCTCGATGGACTTGTCCTGGCCATAGACGCCGGCCGCTACGTCACCACCGGCAAGGTCTTTGAGTACATTGCCACAGCCAAGCCGATTGTCTCGGTCCACCCACCTGAGGCAGCCGCCTCTGATGTGCTTGAAGGCTACCCGCTGTGGGCCAAGGCGGCCGAGCTGTCAGTGCCGGCCGTGGCCCAGGCCTTCGGCCAGGCCGCCCAAATGGCCGGTCAACTCACGTCCCAGCAAACCGATGCAGCCAGGGACTTCGCCTGGCAGCTCCGCCGCGCCAAGCAGTTGGCACAACCAATCGAAGAGCTGACCGCCCTGGTCTCCTGACCAGCCCAATCACCGCCAGGTTGAGCTTGGGCATAAGGGCCGCACCTGGCCTAACTGCCTCGCCTAGCGCCGGAAGCGAGCGGCCATCAGCTTTAGGAGCCCGGCTAGTTGATCCATTTGACCTGAGGCTTCAATAACCTCTTGACCTTGGGCTGCGGCGGCCGCCAAAACCCGGCCAAAGGCGGCGGCGTCACTGGACCAACCTTCAAGCACCCTGGCCGCCTCAGCGGCCTCGCCCACAACAGCTCCGGCCCCACTGCGCTCAACCAGTTCGGCTGGACGCTCCAGCGGCGAAGTCAACACCGGCAACCCGCAGGCCAAATACTCGTAGATCTTCGACGGCATAGTCGGGGCAAAGGCTTTGGTGTTCTCTAGTAGCGACAAACCGACCCAGGCTCCTCGCGCCAGGGCCCAGGCTTGGCGCGGCGGCATCCGGCCGTGGAAGCGAAGCCGCGAGGCTAGCGCCAGATGGCTAGCCATGAAGCTGTCAAGGGCCGCCTGGTCGGCCGGGTTGACGGGTCCGATTAGGTCGAAACGCCAAGTCGGCGCGGCCAAGGCCAGCTCAAGCATGGTCATCAAACCGCGCGAGAGACCAATATCTCCGACATAGATAGCCCGCGGTGTGGCCTCAGGTGGTCCGGGCGGTGGCAGCATGGTCAGATCCGGCAGGTTGGGGCTGACCAACCGCCGGTGGGCCCTTGGCATCAGGTGGTCATCGACCACCACGGTTAGATCGGCTCGCCTCGCCGCCCGGGCACCGGCCCGGGCCACGGCTAGGCCCAGGTGCCGGGCCAAACCTTGGGCCCACGATCTGTCTTCGAGCAGAGCGACGTAGTCCTCATGCGATTCGGCCACCCAGGCCAGGCGTCTAGGGCCCAGCACCAGCCGCCTTAGCCCGCAACCCAAAGCTGAATCAGGATCGAGCGAGACTAAAACCCGGCCGCGAGCTCGCCATGGCCACCTCAGCGCTTGGACCAGGCGGCCCAACTGCCCGGCCCGGGGCCAGGTTCGGCACTCCGCTTCTGGCGGGCCGGCATCGGGCAGGCCCAAACCCAGCACTTCGACCCGCTGCCCGGCCCGGTCCAAGGCGGCCACCAGGCGATGCAAGCGGGCGTCGGCCACGTCGTGGCCCGAGGTGACAATCGAAATGTCAGGCCGCGCCGCCATATCGCCTCATAGGTCTTCCAAGGTGAAGGCGTCTTCCCCCACCTTGAGGAATTTGGTGTAAGCCTTGACGCAGGTCTCTGGGTCAGCGTGCAGCATCAGCTTGCCTTTGTGCATCCAGATGCAGTCATCGCACATTTGTTTAACCGAGGCCAAGGCATGGGAGACCAAGAACATCGCCCTGGCTGATTCCATCAGCTCGGTCATCTTCTGGGCCGCCTTGGCCTTGAAGGCCGCATCGCCGGCCGATAGGGCCTCATCGATCATTAAGATATCCGGCTCCATATGAACCCCCACTGAAAACGCCAGCCGGGCGTGCATGCCGCTGGAGTAGGTGATCAGGGGCATATCCATGAACTCACCAATATCAGCAAACTCGGCGATGGCCTCGGCCCGCTCGGCGATTTGGGTGCGGCTTAGCCCCTGGGCCAGACCACCCAGAATGACGTTTTCGCGGCCGGTTAGCTTGGAATTGAAACCCACGCCCAAGGCCAATAGCGAGGAGATACGCCCGCGCACCTCGATCCGGCCTGAGGAGGGTGCCAGAATTCCGGCCACAGCCCTGACCAGGGTTGATTTGCCGGCCCCATTGGCGCCAATAATGCCCAGAGAGGTCCCCACTGGCACTTCCAGAGATAGGTTTTGGATGGCTTTGACCTCGCGTACTGCTCGTTCGCCCCGGCCCAGGCGCATAACCGCCACTTTGAAGGTTGGGACCTTTTCGAAAGTGGTGCGGTAGGTGATCGACAGGTCTTGGATCGAGACCGCCGGTGGTTCGCCTGGCACCGGGACGCGGCGCGGCTTAGATTCGGACAGCGAAATCACGCTCCTTCGCCATAAAGAACAGCGACCCGGACAAGAATGCGAGAGTCGCCCAGGCCAACCCCATCAACCAAAACTTGGCCTCCGGGATGGTGGCGTTCTGCAGCAGTTGGTTCCACCCACCCAGCATTGAGAACAGCGGGTTGCCGATTATTTCGATTTTGCCGTAGACCGAATCGGCCACCCGGTCGACCCCCCAGAGCACCGGGCTTAGGTAGAGCCAGATACGCAGCACATAGGGCAGAAAACTGGCCGTGTCACGGAAGTAGACCTGCAAAGCCGAAACCCAGGCCGCTAGCCCGGCGGCGAACACGACCATGAGGAAAAGAAAAACGACGCACAGCAGCATTTCGAAGCCCCAGGGCTGTCCGGTGAAGAGTCGCAGCAGCAGGTAAACCGGCACAGTTGGGAAGAACCGGTACAGACTGGTCCGCACCGCCGCCAGCGGCATCAACAACCTGGGAAAAGCCATGCGGCTGATCAAAGCGCCACCACCGGTGACCGCACCGGCGCCGGAACCAACTGAACCGGAGACAAAGGAGTAAGCGAACAGTCCGCAGCAAATGTTGCCCAACCGTTGCATCGGATTGGCCCCGCCCCCGGCCAGGACGTTCACCAACAAAAAGTAGACGCAGGCCAGCAGCAGCGGGTTCAAGATCAGCCAGAGCCGGCCCAAGACCGTGTCGGTGCTGGCCGCCCGGATTGACGAACGGGAAAACTCCGCGGCGAAGGGCCAGCGCTGCAGCAGGTCCCTGGCGTATTTCCGGATTGGTGGTAGGCCCGTGCCGTGGGCCTCGTAAACATGCAGTTCGCCGCGCGGATCGGCGTTCTGCCCCGGTTCAGACAACTGAATTTCCCTTCAATCGGCTTGGTACCGCCCGGAAAGGGCCGGAAATAGGATAGCTGGTCAACTGTCCCGGCCGGGTGAACGCACCAGGCCCTCGATAAAGCTGGCCCCCCAGGCCAGGTGCATAGTCGCCATCACCACCGGCAGCCAGGCTTTGGCTTTGGCCTCCAGCCCCCGCCCAGCCAACAGGGCGGCGATTGTCTCGCCCAGGATGAAGTTGCCGGGCAGCGACATGGCTTGGGCGCAGGGCTTGCGCCTAGCCAATCCCAGTAGTCCGATGCCGAGTCCCCCGGCCACTAGGGCGGTGACCAACGGGGGCGCCAAGTACCTAGCCGAGATTGTTTCTGGATGGCGGCGCATGATTTCAGCCCGCCAGCGGCCGGTCGAGTGATACTGACGCACCAGGGCCAGCCAATTCGACCTTGGCCGGTAAGTCACCTTCAGGCTGGGGTCGAACCAGACCAGGCCGCCGGCTTGGATCAGACGGTGGCAGAGTTCCCAGTCTTCGCCCCGTTTGACCGCCTCGTCGTAGCCGCCTACCGCCGCCAGAGGCTGACGCAGGTAGGCGCCGAGGTAAGCCGATTTGGCCGGCCCAGCTTGGCCGCCAGTGTGATAGCTAGCCGCGCCAATACCAACACGAGACGACATGGCCCGGGCGACCGCCTGCTCGAAGGCTGTTGTCCCTTCCGGCACCATCAAACCTCCCACCACCACAGCCCCGGTTGCCTCTAGAGCGGCCACACATCTGGTGACATAGTCCGGCTCGAAGACCGTGTGGCCATCCGCCCTGACCAAGATCCCACCAGTGCCGGCCTGCCAGGCAGTGTTCAACCCCTCTGGGATCGAACCCGATGGGTTGACCTCCAGTTTTATCCGCTCATCGGCGGCGGCAAAGCGCCGGGCGATGGCATCGGTCTGGTCACTCGACGGGCCCAAAGCGATGACCACCTCAAGGTGACCGCTGTAGTCCTGGCCCAAAACCGACTCGATGGCCGCGGCCAGATGAGCCTGCTCGTTTAGCACCGTCAGGAAAACCGAGACGGCCGGAGCCTTCATGGCTGCGGCGCCGCCGCTTGAGCCCGACCGAACCGCTGGGTTAGTGGCCTGGTGATGCACCGCCTGGCGACGATCCTCGTTTTGGCGCGCATTGTTCACCAACCCCCTAGGCCGTTATAAACCGAAGCCAGTTTTGTTTCCTGAGCCTCCCAGGAATACTCTTGGCGCAGCTGCGGATTGTTGGCGGAGCGGGCCAAGGCTTCGTAGTCATCAAGCACCCGTCGAACTGCCGCGGCGATAGACTCCGGCTCCAATGGATCGAAAACGTGTCCAATCCCATACTGGCTGACAAATCGACTCATCTCCGGCAGATCGCTGACGGCCACTGGCAACCCGGCAAAAACGTAGTCAAACAACTTGTTAGGCAGCGCCACCTCATGGTTGACCACGCCACTAATGATGGGATGAAGCCCCACTGTCGCGCTGGAGATAAACGGGATCACCTCTTCAGGCGCGACTGGAGACACCATGTGTAGACGGTCTGAGATTTCCAATTCCGCAGCGGTATCTACTAGCAGTTCCGCATATCCCCCGGTCACATCAGGCACGCCAACCACGGCAAAATGTACCTCCGGCAAGAACGGCAGGGCTTCAACTGCCCGTTTCAAGTTGCGTTTGGACCTGAGTGTGCCGGTGTAAACCAGAAGGGGCGTGTCGCCGCTCAGACCCAGTTCCTGGCGTAGTGACCGTTTCGACCCCCCGTCAACCGAACTGAGCCGCGGGGTATTCAAAACCACGGTTGGACGGGCCGGTAGGGGCAGTCTGTCAATCATCAGGTCAGCAATTGGTTCGCAAACTGTAATGGCGGCGTCGACGTGGGGCGCCGCCTCAAGTTCCATGGCCGAGTAAGCGTTTTGAACATGGATTTTGTAATGCGTCCCGGCGACATATTCGTGCGAGTCGTAGATCAAGGCAACGTGCTTGCCGCGGTCTTTCCAGAACTGCTTCGCGTTCACACCGCCCCAAAGCATTTCAACATCGTGGATGTGGAGGATGTCCGGAGCCAGGCGTTCTAGCCACGGCGTCAAGGTGGCCTCGTAGTCACCTACCATTGGCAGCTCGCGCCGCCAATCCCATTTCTGGCGTTTCCGGTTGAGGTGGGCTTCTTGTCGACGTCTGGTTTTCCGGCGTGTGTACAACAGTCCTGACCGGAATGTGTGCCATGTTTTCAGCCAGCGGAAAAGCAGCCTATTGGGCCGGTCCGTCGGTCTGCGCGCGGCCATTACGGCCAGTCTCCGCTCGGCCTCCCGCCGATCTCCCGATTCGCGGTACCCCAAATAGAACGGCCGCCACAGTTCTTTGTAGAACACCTCTAGTTCTTCGGGACGTTTTAGGGCCAGCAAAAAGTGCATTGGCACGCCGATGGTCTTCACGCCATCAATGTCGCCATATTCAATGTCGGGAACCTCGCGGGCTCCATAAACCAAAGTCACCTTGTACCCGAGCTGTTTGACTGAAGTGGCGGTCTTGCGCACTCTGGCATCACGGGCAATAGGCGCGTGGGATACCATCACGACGTGCTTTGGTTTGGCGCCTGGCTGAGGCCCAGGCCTGGCGCCATTCCCGGCCAGATCGCCGCTCAAGAGACAACTCCTTGGCCAATGACCAGACGGGTAACGCCAGGCCAATTGGCCTGGCTGGTAACTGCTCTGCCATCGAGCAAGGCCTTGATACCCGGCAGATCGGCCGGACCTAAGGCCTTGTATTCCGGATGGTCGGCTTGGATGACCGCTGCGTCAACCGGCTCACCGAGGTGGTAGGCGGTAAAGCCGTATCCGGCCAGTTCCTCATCGGAAAACATTGGGTCGTGCACCAGGGCCGTGGCGCCGGCCTTTTCGAGCAGCTCAACCAGCGAAAACACCCCGCTAAAGGCTGTTTCTTTGACAAGGCCACGGTAGGAGGCGCCCAGCACCACCACCCGCTGGCACTGCAGCGTACCAAGGGCGGCGGCTAGCCGATCCAGTTGTTGGCCGGGCACAGCCATATTGGCCCGCCGGGAGATGTCAACCACAGTGGCGTCAGGATCACAGGCCAGATAAAGCCGCGGGTAGACCGGGATGCAGTGGCCGCCCACCGCAATGCCCGGGCGGTGAATGTGGCTAAAGGGCTGGGAGTTGCAGGCTTCGATGACCTGGTGGATGTCGATGCCGGTGCTCTCGGCGAAGTGGGCGTATTGGTTGGCCAGGGCAATGTTGACGTCCCTGAAAGTGGTCTCCGCCAGCTTGGCCATCTCGGCTGCCTCGGCCGTGCCCAAATCCCAGACGCCGTTGGCCCGGTCCAAATCATCTCTGGGAACAAAGTCCAGCACTGCCCGGTAGAAGGCCACTGCCCGCTCTGCCCCGCGCGGGCTCAAGGCGCCAACTAATTTGGGGTATTGAGCCAGATCCGCAAAGACCCGGCCGGTTAGGACTCGCTCTGGGCTGAAGACCAGGTCAAAGTCAACCCCTTCGCTGAGCCCGGATAGTTCTTCTAGCAGTGGCTTCCAGCGGTTGCGCGTGGTGCCAACTGGCAGCGTGGTTTCGTAGCTGACCAAAGTGCCTTTGGTCAAATGCCGGCCAATGTCGCAGGTGGCGGACTGCATCCAGCCAAAATCCGGTTCCCAGGTGTCGTCGTCAACGAATAGAGGGACTACCACCACCACGGCCTCGGCCTGGGGAATAGCCGCCGCGTAGTCGGTAGTGGCCCTCAAGCGTCCGGCCGGCACCAGCTCAGATAGCCTCTCCTGCAGCTGGGCTTCGCCAGGGAAAGGCTCAAGGCCTCGGTTGACCAGCTCGACCACCTTGGGATTTGCATCGACGCCAATTACTTCGTGGCCTTTGTGGGCGAATTGCACCGCCAAAGGCAGACCGATTTTGCCTAAGGCGACAACAGAAATCCTCAACTTCACTCCCTATTTCCAGCAGTTGCTTGAAGGCTTTAGCCGCGCCAAAGCCGCCACAAGACTACCCGTCTGGGCACGAGGTTCCCCGCAGGCACTACCCATATGGGGCCGGTTAGCGACAGGCTCCAACGGCGTTGGCGGGGCCTGCGCCAAGACCTGACTCGGTAACTTCGTCCTACCGGCCATGTATTGACGGGCATCACGCCGCTGGGCCCGCCTGAGGACCCAAGGCGGTCGCGATGGCGGCTGAGACCCGTGCCGGGTCCTGACCAAATGTCAAGATCTGGTCGGCTGCCAGGGCCGGAGGACCGGCCAAACCAGACACGCCGCCAACAGCCGCCTCAACTAGTCGCTCACGCCGGCGCCCCCGCCAGGACCAGCCCTGTGTCAGCGGTTCGGCCCGGTCATTGAACCGAGCCGTCACACCGCGCGACCCCCGCGCCATCAGCCTCGACATTCCAGCCGCCTTAGGCAGGTGCAGCTTTTCCAGTGGCAGGCAAACCCAGCCCACCAGCGCCATCGGCAAGCGCAAGCCAAAGGCGACAACCCGCCGCGCAAAGTCGAGCCCGGCCAAGGCCCGCCCTTGGCGCGACAGGTCGAGGCACTGAACCCTAGGGTCCTGCTCAATCAGGTCCTGGCTACTGGCGGTGGCCAGCACAACCCGTCGCCCCTGCCAAAGCGCCTGGCGAATAGGCTCTTGGGCAACCTTGGCCGCTTGTTTGGTTAGGGCAATGACAACCAAGTTGTCCCCGCGGCAGGCCGGATAGGGTGTTTGGCCGCCTAGCGCCCGCCGCACCAAGGCGCCAAAACCTGAGGCACCATAGCGCTCCAAGACAGTTTGGCGCACCGCCTGAGCCCGGGCAGCGGAGTTGGCCAAACCAGCGGCCAAAGATTCGACCGCCGCCACCACTAACTTGGCGCCCCCGGCCCCACCTCGAACCGGCACCAACGCCGCCCGGCCCGCCCTAACGGCCGGACCCATGGTCTGCTTGGCCCCTTCGGTTTGGGTTGTTACAACCGGCAGTCCACTGAGCAGACCTTCTAGAGGGGCCAAACCGAAGGTCTCACCCATCGACAGGTGCACCAACAAGTCGGCCTCAGCCATGGCCGCCCCAACGCCCCGCCGGTCCTTGCCTTGGGCGAAGTGGACCCGATGCAACAGGCCGCGCCGGCGCAGCATTGATTTGAGCGCGGCCATTTCGGCACCTTCGCCAACCAGAGTCAGCTCGGCGTTGGGATGAGTCTTGGCGTATCGGGAAAACGCTTCACCCAAGTGCAGCACGCCCTTGGAAGCCAACAGATTGCCGACATACAACCAGCGATCCAACCTGGCCGATTCGTGGGCGACATAACCAAAGTCTTGGCTGCTAAGCGGATTGCCTACCGCCCAGATCCGATCCGACGGGCGACCGATGGCCTGGCGCAAGGTGGCAGCAGTGGACTCCCCTGCCGTCAATACGACTGAAGCCCGCTCCAATACCTGGTTTAGCATCTGGCTAGCCTCGGGGTGGTCGACCAGCTGAGGCACGTAGGAAGCGTGTTCAACCAGTACCAGTCGCTGGCTGGAGTCCAGCACCTGGCAAACGGCCCAGCCGGTCGGCATGGCCACGTGGCACATCACAACGCCAGCCTGCCGAATGACCGCGAGCAGTTCGGGGCTCAACGCATCAAGTTGTGCCCGAGCCACCTCCGCTCTTGGGCGTTGAACGTCAACCGGAACGCGAAGGCGCCACAGTTCGCCTTCGGCCGTGTCGCAACGGGTGATTGACGCGTCATCGTTGGTCGGGGTGTTTTCGAGGTGAATTATTGTGACCTGGCCGGGGTCTAGCTCGGCCGCCTTGATCCACTCGCGGACAAACGAACCGGCATAGGGTTGCTCGGCGGATGGATACCACGGCGTGGCCACCACCATTCCGCCGGTCAGTACAAAAGACCCGCCATCTTGTTCAAACTCGTCTGCCAGACCAAACTCCAAAGCCGGTCTCCTAGCTGGCGTTCGCCAAGCGTCCCAAAAGCCGTTTCGCCACCGCCACCGCTTTGTTTCCGCCTGGCAGTCGTTCCACCAAGGCCTTGCCGCGGGCCAGCAGTACCCACCAAGTAGGCCTTTGGCCACCTGAGCTAGCTCTCCCGCCAAATAGGCTCTGGCCGGCCGCCTTTTGCCCGCGCGGTGAGGCGGCCTGGCCTTCAGCGCGGCTGAGGGCTTGGCCCAGCCGCTCCACCTCGGACTGTAAGCGATCTCTTTCGATCGCCGCCCTTCGCATCTGGAATTGCTGCGCATTCGATGACAGGACCAGTGTGTTCCACAGGTCGAGTTCGTCGCGATTGGTCAAACGGCCCAGGTCCCCGCTGCCGAGGCGATAGGCATCGATCTGGCGCGGCCGGTCCACCACTAATCCCAGGGCCAACAGGCTTTTCGGTTCGAAGCCGCCGTTATTTGACTCCAGCGGCCCGATGGCCAGTAATTCGGCCACTTGCACAGACCGGTTGGCCAGTTGGCCGGCAATCATGCCCGGGGCTAATTCGGCCTTTGTCACCTCCAGCGCAATAATGCACCATGATCCCGGTGTCATATCTGCCACCGTTAGATCCGCCAGGTCAACTAGCCAGAGGCTTGCAGCTTGGTCGCCGTGGGCGCTGGGACCATCAACGGCGCCTGCCACCGTGGCCAGCCATGGTGGGCAATTCGGCCCAATTGCGATGGTAGCGCCGCTGGCCACAAGGCCTGAAACCGTTTCCTTCAAGAGCCTCATGCAGATTCCTCCGCGTCTTGGCCGGCCAGCCAATCCTGCAAGACTTTGGCCGAGTACCTACCATCGTGGAATCGCCGAGCAAAACCTGGTCCGGCCTTGGCCGTAGCCTCGAAACGCTGCGGGTCCTTGGCTACCTGCCAAATGATGTCACCCAGATTGGTTGGGTCGGCACTCAACACCGGCGGATCTTGAGGGTAGCGTCGCCGGACGTGGCCTGGGAGCAACCCGACACTCAACCTGCCCGCGGCCATCGTCTGGTTGGCCAGCGTGGCAACGTTGCCCAATGACACCTGATCCACCACCACATCTATCTCTCGCAACAAGGCGGGCACCAAAGTGTGGTGGATTCCGGCCAGCCGTCGGTATTCGATCACGCCTTCTTGATCGAGGCGCCCAAGGATCTGGTCAACCCAGGTCGTGCCTTTTTTGAAGTCGTCCGAAGGCATATGCAGGACTTTTAGCCGGCCTTCCGGTTCCCAGGCCTGGGCCGGCGCGAAATTGGCTGGATCAATGATGATTGGCAGCCAGGTGGCATCTTCAACAAAGTCGAGCATGTCCAGGGTGGCGACGAACCTCGGAACCCCAAGTTCTCCAGACGCCTCCAGCACGCGAGCGGTCAGTGTCTCATAGACGTTCGTGTCATCTCGGTCCCTATCGGCAAAAGGCGAGAGCGGATACAGCGCAGCGTGTCTGGCCGGCGCTCTGCCAGACGAGCCGTGAATCACCACTGCCACATCTCGCCCAGATGCCAACAGCATCTCCGCTTCCTTACCAGACTGCTGTGGCAAAGTGCTCCAGTCACTGCGGCGGTCCAGGCCCAAGAACGGAATCATGTCCTCAATCAGGACGTGGGTTGCCGGCAGCACCAGGTCCAAGGCTAGGTCGATACGGCCCAGCGGCGTCTCAAAGGCGGCGGCGTCAACAAACACATCGGTAGTGAAACCAGGGTCCGGACGTCTGTCGGCGCGTACTGAGACGTTGCGACCGCTAAATCCAGCGACGTGGTCTTCCACGGCTTTGGCCCAGGCCGCGGCCTGCCCAGCCCAGTTGGCCGGCGCGATCAGCAGTTGTCGATGACCACCGCGAGGCAACCCGACTCGCCCCTGGGCGGCCTCAAGTTCTAGTGGCGACAGCACTTGCTGAGCGGCAACTACACGGTTCTCTTTGACCTCAAGCCACGGCCCGTCCGGTTCAACTTCACGTTGGTCAAGCTCAAGTTGCCAGGCCTGAGCCCGGTCAGCCGGTTGGTCTGCCAACAATCGGTCTGGCGTGTACAGCAGAGGGTAGGCCACCTCGTGGGCGGCCATCCCGTCCCGCAAAAGGCTGACCACGCTGGCGGCACCTCTAACGGAGTCGACGGCCAGCAGCCTGGGGACAGTCATCGAGGCTTGGAGTAGGCGAGCCTGGGCGCCTGGACCAAAAGCCACGGCCACCAGCGCCACCTGCCCGTCGGCAAGGCTGGCCAGATCGGCATTGCTGGCTTGGTCGACTCCGAGCGAGATGCACTCGATGCCATCGATTTCGCCTGGAATTGGGCCACTGGCAGTGCCATCTGCCACAGCACAGATCACAACTGCTAGCGCCATGGCACTTCCTCTTCAAGTTGTTCAATCGCTGTCGCCAGCACTCTGTCACGCCTGAAAGCCTCGGCGTGTTCATGGGCTTGGGCTGTCTCTTGCGGTCTGGGCGCCCTTTCGGCCGCCTGGACAAATGCCCTGGCGATGGCGTCGGGCTGAACGGCACCAGCTTCAAACACCAGGTCCCGCCCTGCCATCACTTGGCGGGCAGAATGGTCCCGGACTGTGGCCGAGACGATTGGCAATCCGGTGGCGATGTACTCATAGATCTTGCTTGAGGTCACCAGGGGCCCACCTTGGACCATGAAGACCAGGGCGTCAGTTTGTCGGTACAGATCCGGCATGGCTGTTCTGCTTATCCGGTCACGATGGTCGATCCCGAATTCCCCCAGTTTTGGGTCAAAGGCCGGGCCGTGTTTGGCTCCAACGAACTCAAGCCGGGATAGGGCCACAACCTCACTGGTTTGCCTGGCCTGTTTCCACCCTTCGGTCAACGCTTCTACCGGGAACCCAGAGGTAATAGTGCCGATGTAACGGAAGGTCAGGCCTTTTCCAGGTTGCCTGACCGGCGGGGTGAGACCGGCCGGCAAGAATTCTCCATCCCAGCCGTTGGGCACCGCCTTAATCTTCTTGGCCTGGTCAGGAAACCGCTTCCGATGTAGGTCCGCCAGCGGCTCATTGACGTACCAGGCCTGGGTGACTTGGCCAAGTATCTGGGCCAATAGCGGCTCGATCTCGGCCGCGTTTGGGTACTCCTCGCCAGTAAAGGTTCTGAACAGCCAGGCGTCACGGTCGTAGAAGAAAGTCGGTAGCCCAAACTCAGCGCCCAGGTGCAGGACCACCGAAAGATCGACCCAGGGGCCGGCGGTGGCTCCAACCAGGTCAAAGCCCTTGGCCCGGTGTAAGTGGCGAGCCGCCGAAGTCAGCACGGAGTAACAGCGGGCGTAATTGGCCACGCCAAACGGTTCAGGGAAGACCTTCGACCATCTTTGTTGACTTGTGGCCAGCCATTTTTTGTGGCGGGCAGCCCAGGTTTCGTGACGCGGCTTTGGGCCAAAGGCGGCCTCCGCCCGAGTCGCCTCCCACCGGGCGATCAGTGGGTCGCTTGGCCCAAGCGGCATTGGCCACCGGTAGACGTTGACCGCCGGGTCAACCATCTTGGTCGATTGCGGGTCGAATTGGCCCGCCAAACCAAGAGTCCACCGGTCGGCTGCCAAAACCGTGACATCGTGGCCCCGCCTGGCGAAGGCGTTGACAGTACCCAATGGCGCCCATGCCCCCGAGCCAGAGAAAGGCGGAAACCCCCAGGCGACAAACAGAATCTTGCGTCTTGGCACAGCGGAAGCTGGTTGCACGCCATGATGATAGCCCATTGCCGCAGTCACCCTGACGGCTGCCTGCGGCGGAAGACCCACCAGCGCAGGGCGGCAAAGTTGGCGGCTGCCACCACCGCCATCGAAGCGATTTTGGCCAGGTAATCCGGCCAGCCAAGCGCCAGGCCCAGGCGCACCAGCGAAGTCGAGATAACCAAGTTGACCGCCACCAGCAGGCAGTAGCGCAGTAACGCACCGGGCACTTTACCGGCGCGGAAGACCATCGACCGGTTGCCGCGGTAGTTGACCACAAAAGCGCAGGCATAGGCAATGACGTTGGCTGCCACGTCGAACAGCCCCAGGCGGTGCAGGGCAAAGAAGACACCGAAATCGACCAGCGCCGATGCCGCGCCCACCGCCAGATAGGCCAGCACCTGGCGGGCATTGGCCCAGCTAGCGGCCTTCACGACGGCGTGGCTTGGATGTCCAGGACCAGTCCTTGGACTAAGAAGTTGATGCCGACAATGGCGCTGCCCACCCCTAACAGCCAGGTGCCGGTGGAGGCCGAGATCCCAGTGGTCAGCGAGTGGATCGTGGTCCAAAGTCCAAAACCCAAACCGAAGACGAAGAAGAACAAACCGGCCAGTAGCAGCAGAGCGATGGGAGAAAAAGACCAAAGAATGTACTTGCGCCAGATCCGGCGCCAGCCACCGGTCAGCAAAGTCCACATGATCCTCGGAGCCACCCTGGTCAAAGACATAGTCGAAGTCTCGTTACCGTAGCGGGCCGGAATATCGACGTCCCTCGCCTTGACATTGGCAGTGTTGAGCCAGATCAGCAGGTCGTTTTCAAAGTCATAGCGTTTGTGGACACGATCCATTGGGATCTTGGACAAGGCTTCGGTGGTGACCGCGGTGTAGCCGTTTTGCGGGTCGACCAGGTTCCAATAGCCGGAGGATGCCTTAGAAAAGAAGGTCAAGACGATGTTGCCAAAGACGCGGTGTTTTGGCATGCCTTCGAAACTGGTCGAGGAGAAAAACCGGTTGGCCTTAGTAAAGCCGTAGCCGTCCTGGGCAATGGGGTCAAGCAGGCTGGGCAAGTGGGCTGGATCCATTTGGCCGTCACCGGCCATTACCACCGAGACATCGGCCGCCAATTCGATAGCCCGGCGGTGGCCGGTCAAAATTGCGCCGCCAACGCCCTGGTTGACCTCGTGATGGATGACCTCGGTGCGGTGGTCGGCGGCGGCCCGGGCCACCTCGTAAGTGTTGTCCGGACTGTGGTCTTCGACCACTAGGACGTGGTCGACCAGATCCGGCATGGTCTCAATCACGCTGGCAATATGGGCCTCTTCACGGTACGCCGGCACCACCGCCGCCACCTTCAGTCCCCTGTACAAAGGTCCAGATTCCCTTTCCTCGCCGCCGCTGCCTGGCTAACACCAGGCAGGCGGCGTTCACCAGCCAAGACGTGGTCAACTTGCGCTGCCTTCGCCCCAGGGAGCGCCTCACCCGGCCCGCTCCTGGGCCAGGCTATCGCACAACTCCTGCGGCCGGCGAAGTACGCTCCAACCGTCGTCAGCATGAAAATGAAGGCCGGCTGAAAGTAACGGGCATCGGTCACCAAAGTGCCATTGACCACGGTGTAGACCAGGCCACCAAACAGCCCGCCCAAGGCCACTTGGGCTTCAATGGCCCGCCAGTGCCGCAGCAGGGCCATTAAGCAGACCAGCACCACGACAAGCAGCGGCAGGTGATACCTCAAAGACCGAGCCGGCTCGGTCATGACCACGACCCAGGTCATCTTGGCCACCGATTTGACCAGCGCGCCAATCCCATTGCCAGACTCGGCCAGCGCTCCGGTCTGGCTGACATTGGGCCAAATCACCAGTTGAGCAGCTTGAACTAGCAGACCAAAACCGCCCACCACCAGTCCTGGCCCGGTGAAGCGGTTGCGCCACGTGCCCCTGGCCAGCCGCTGGCCAAACAGGGCCAGGCCAAAACCGGCCGCCGGTACCAAGATGGCCTGGCGGGTAAAGGCGGAAATCAGCACCAGTCCGGCCAGGCAGGCCAACCAGCCGATAGCCGGATCCTTCATGTAACGCCAGGTCACCACCACCATCAGGGCCGCCCAGAGGCAGGTCAGCGATTCGGTGATAGCCGCCATGGAGAAGTACAACCACAGGCAGCAGCCCAAGGCCAAGATCATCACCGGCAGGGCCAAAGGTCGGCCAAATCGCCGGGCCAGCCACCAGGCCGCGACGGAATAGAAGGCAACTGAGGCCACCACTGCGGTAGCGATCAGACCGGCAGTGCCCCAAAGCTTCACAGCCGGCGTGGCTATCAAGGGGTAGACCACCCGTGGGCGGACCAAATCCCAATCAATCAGGTATTCGGCCGAAAACCAGTGCCCTGAGGCGGCCGCCACCGCATCCGTTAGGTCCGCTCGAGACATGCCACCAAAACGCAGGGCTTGGGCATAGTAGTGCTTCGAGTCCGGCACAAAGAGGGGATAGGTTCTGGCCACGGTCAGGGCCAGCAGCCCGTAGGCGCCGGCCAAAGTCAGCCAATACCAGGTCGAGGCATGCCGAAGGGTCCTCAAAGCCTCCGCCAGGCGCCCACTTGACATCAGCCAAAGTCCCAGCGCCGGCAAAGTCCAGTTCCCAGGGCTAACCGGCGCTTGGCCAGCCCACAGCACCACACCGGCCAGGCCGCCCAGTGTCAAGGCTGACTGGGGCGATGTGATGCAGGCCACCAGGCTGACAACCACCACCACAGCCAGCGCCAGAACGGCCCAATCAGCCTCCACGGCCGCCAAATAGCTCTCCTGGAAGGTTTCGAAGGCGGCCGAGGGCAAGGCGGCCAGGTGCCCAAACCAGAAATCGCAGTTGCCGCTTGCCACCTGCCACAGGTGGACTAGCCCGGCTGACGCCCAGGCCACCATCAGTGGCCATCGCCAGCCGTTTGACCAAGATCTTTGGCTGGCCGCCGCCCACAAGTAGACCCCGGTCAAGGCGCCCAAGCCAATCAGCACGCTCGGCGCCGTCAAGGTGGCCAGGGCTGCGGCCAAACCAACCGCGCCCAACCAGTGTCGCTGGTGGTGGTGCAGCTCCTGATACCGCCAGGCCGCCACCAGCATCAAAGCCGTCAGAGCCGCCGCCAGAGAGCCCGGTCCCAGCCTCACCGAACACAACAGTGGCCCGGCACAGGCCAGTGACAAGACCATCAGGCCCAGGGCCAGCGGCCGGTCGAAACACCTCAGCAGAACCCAAGCGATAAGCCAATAGACCACCAAAGCAGCCAGTAAGGACACCAACAACAACCCCCGGGTGCCAAATAGGCGCACCGGCACGGCACCAAGCAGCGGGTAGAGCGGGTGGGCAGTGACCTCGGGCCTATCTAACAAGGTCTGTGGGTCGGCTGGCCAAAACCCAGCGGCAGAACTGGCCTGCGCCCGGTCCAAGGCTGCCTCGGCGTTGAGGCCACCGACCCGCAGGCTCTGGACCAGCCAGGCGGCTGATTCAGCCGACCTTGTGCCCCGGGCCGCCATCAGCCCCAGCGACGTCACGGTAAACAGGACCCCAAAGGTGCCCCAATACAGCCAGGCGAAAGGCTTCAGGACAAGCCCGGATAGCGTTTTCGAAGCTCTGCCCGCTGCCACCGGACAAACTCTAGTGCAGCCGGTCTTAGGCGGTTAGGAACTGGCCGAGGGACGCGCGGTGCCACAATAGTTGGTCATGAAGACCTATGGCGTGGTCCTGGCCGGGGGCGTGGGCGCCCGGCTGGGCCTAGCGGTACCCAAACAGATGGTCAAAGTGGCAGGCAAAACCATTTTGGAGCACACGGTGGCCACTTTCGCCGCCTCCCCCTTAATCGATGAGGTCATTGTTCTGGTGACGCCGGGCTGGACCGAACAGGTGGCGACCATGCTGGCCGAGCGCTACGCCAAACTTGGCCCAATCCTTGAAGGCGGGGCCACTCGCAATGAGACCACCCGACGGGTGCTCGAAGCCATCGAAGCCGATGAGGCCAAGCTTCTGCTACATGACGCTGTTAGGCCCCTGGTGAATGAGCGCATTATCAAAGCTTGTGTCGAAGAGTTGGACCGCCATGAGGCCGTCGATGTGGTCATTCCGTCTTCTGACACCGTCGTGGTAGTAGACGAGGACGAGATCATCACCCGGATTCCGGATCGCTCCCGGCTGCGCCGCGGCCAAACCCCCCAGGCCTTCAAGCTCTCAACTCTGCGCCAGGCCTACGCCAAGGCGATTGAGGACCCATATTTCCACGCCACCGACGATTGCGGTGTGGTGGTGCGCTACCTGCCAGATGTGCCGGTCAAATGCGTTCTCGGTTCAGAAAACAACATCAAGGTGACCCATCCGGTTGACCTGTTTATTGCCGACAAACTGTTCCAGCTGGCGACCTCGGCCGCGCCGGCCATGTCGCTGGATCAGCTTTCGGAGGCCCTGGCCGGCCAGGTGATTGTGGTACTGGGTGGTTCTTATGGCATTGGCGCGGAAGTCGCCCGGATCGCCAAAGCCGCCGGCGCCAGGGTGGTGGCCCATGGCCGGTCCACCACCGGATTGCACGTTCAAGACATCGAAGCGATCGAGCGCGCGCTGGACCAGGTGGCCCAAGAATACGGCCAGATCGACGCGGTGGTCCTAACCGCCGGCGTACTCAAAACCGGCCCGCTGGCCTTGGTTGATCCAGCTGAGATCACCGAGATGATTGGCGTCAACTATCTGGCCGCCGTCAACGTGGCCCGGGCGGCCTATCGCCACCTGGTCCAGACCAAAGGCCATCTGCTGATGTTCACCTCGTCCTCATACACCAGAGGCCGGGAGAACTACGCCCTGTATTCCTCCTCAAAGGCGGCCGTGGTCAATTTGGTTCAAGCCTTATCAGAGGAATGGTCCGGCCAGAACATCAAGGTCAACGTGGTCAATCCTGAACGAACCGATACGCCCATGCGCCAGCAGGCCTTTGGCCAAGAACCGGCCGGTTCGCTGCTCTCAGCCGAACAGGTCGCCCTGGCCTCACTGTCCACCTTGGCCAGTGAGCTGACCGGCATGGTGGTCGATGTGCGGCGGTCATCCGAACCCGAATAGCCCCGCAGCTATACAACCCGCTGGCCTTTGGCCTCAGGTGGGCCAGCGCTCACCGGCGACCCACCGAGGGCGCTCAATTACACGGTGGCGCGACTGGCCGCTGCCACAATGGAGCCGATGAGTCGACCTCCTGCCACCCCGCAGAACGGCCCGCCTGTCAGGCGTTCGATCAAAGGCGCCGGGCCGGCCGCGCCCTCAGCCGTGCCCGATGCCGGCCCTCCCCCTTCCTTTGCCCCGCGCCAGTCGGTGCCTGGGCGGCCCGAGCCGGCCCAGGCACCGCCACGTACGGCCGGGCCAGGCCGCCCGTTGGATGCCTCTCCCGCCCGGGCCCAAATACCGGCTCAAGCGCCGGCACTGGCCCAGCAAGTTTCCAGCCCAGCTCAGGCTCCGCCCAGAGCAAAAACCCGCTCAAAAAAACGCCGCCACCCGGTTCTGCGCACTTTGGCCATTTTGCTGGTTTTAGCCCTGGCCTGGCCGGTTGGATTGGGCCTGTGGGCCAATTCGCGGCTGAAGCACGTCGACGCTCTAAGTTCGGGGCAGTCCACTTCCGGGCGTACCTACTTGGTGGCCGGCTCGGACGCGCGCGGCTCCGGTGGCGTCAATGACACCACGGAGGGGGCCAGGGCCGATACCATCATGGTGCTGCATGTCGCCCCTAATGGCCAAGCCTCGCTGGTTTCGATCCCACGAGATACCTACGTTAACATCGCCGGTTATGGTGGCAACAAAATCAACGCTGCCTACGCCCTGGGCGGGCCCAAGCTGCTGGTCCAGAGCGTTGAGCAGCTGACCGGCTTCCACGTTGACCACTATGTCGAAGTTGGTTTTGGTTCGGTCACGGAGTTGGTCGAGGCGGTCGGTGGGGTGGAACTGTGTCTGGATCAGGACGTTTCCGACGCCAACTCCAAGTTGGAATGGCAGGCCGGCTGCCACCAGGCCGATGGACCGACCGCACTGGCTTTTTCGCGGATGCGTTACGCCGACCCGTTGGGTGATATTGGCCGGGTCGAGCGTCAGCGACAGGTTGTTAGCCAGGTGATGAAGCGGGCCCTTTCTGCCTCAACCGTGTTGTGGCCGCCTAAGCAAGTTGGCTTCGTTAGAGCCGGCACTGACGCCTTAACGGTCGATGAGTCGATGAACATCGTCTCCATGGGGCGCCTGGCCCTGGACTTCCGTAAGGCGACTGGTCCTGATGGGGCCATGGGCACACCGACAATTGCTTCGACCAATTTCACCCCGGGCGGTATTGGCTCAGCCGTATTACTTGACGAGGCCGGCGCGGCCGAGGACTTCCGCCAAATCGCTGAAGGCACCTGGAAAGGCAATAAACCCAATGCCTGACCTGGGCCAACTGCCGCAGAACTGGCCGCGCCCAAGTAGTATTTTCATTACACTGGCGGCACAGTTCTCTACCAAACCTCTACTTGGCCCGCCGGGCCTGGTCGCATACCGGCCAGCCAAACAGCCTATGCTGGTCGGCGTCTAGACAATCGTGGGAAAGGGCATGCAACCTATGGCTGGACCGCGCCACGCGCGTCCGGTGCCCAATATCGCCTCTCGGCACCGCTTGAAGCTGCGCCGTCACCGCGCGCTCAAGATCACCGTCATGTCCTTGGTGTCTATCCTTCTATTTGGCGGCACGGCCGTCGCCACCCGCCTGTACGACTTGCAGTCGAATATCCGCACCGTTGACATTTCCCACTTGCTGGTCGAATCGGCCAGACCTAGCCACCGGGCCACGACCAAAGGAGACAAATCCCCGGGCGATCCTTTCGCTGGCCAAGCCGTCAATATTTTGCTCTTTGGCGTTGATGACCGCAGCGGCGACAACGCCCGCATCGTCAAGGATGAACAAGACGGGGCGGTCCTGAACGACGTCAACATGATTGTCCACATTTCGGCCGACCGCCAACGCATTGACACAGTTGCATTGCCGCGTGATCTGCTGGTTGACCTACCCGGTTGCATCCAAGTCTCGGGTGATGAGGGTCATCCGATTGGTTATCACGGACAGATTAATGCCGCTTGGGCCCAAGGCACCGGCGGCGGCGAGGGCAACCACGCCCAAGGCATCGCCTGCGTCGTCAAAACCGTCGAAGAGGTAACCGGGGTTCGCCTGGATGGTTGGGTCATGGTCGACTTCTTTGGTTTTGTTTCTATGGTCGATGCCCTGGGCGGGGTGGAAATGTGCATCGAAGAAGACTTCAAAGGCCAGGGTCTGAACGTCGAAATCACCGCCGGTATGCAGACCTTAGACGGACGTACCGCCCTGAGATATGCCCGCACGCGCAAAGGCTGGTCCGGCGAAAAGAGACTTGACGGCTCAGACTTGGAGCGAATTGGCCGTCAACAGCAAATGATCAGCGCCGTCATCCACAAGGTCCTGGCCGAGCGATCGCTTGGGTCTATCCCCAAGGTCAACAATTTCGCCACGGCCTTGACCAAATCGCTGACCGTCTCCGATGATCTGAACTCAATCCGCGAGTTGATTGGCCTGGCCTATTCGCTGCGCAACATCGAAATGGCCAACGTCTCGCTGCTGCAAATGCCAACTGTGCCGGCCTGGTCTGATTCCAACCGGGTCGAACCTGATGACTACGGCTCGTCCAATCCCATGGGTATGACGGCCCAAGAGGTCTTCGAATACCTCGCTACCGACCAGCCCATTCCCGGCACGGTGCCATATAAGCTGATCAACCCCGACCCGCCGGCCGAGGACCAGGAAGGCGACCCGGCCTCGCCGGCGCCGCACGGAACCGCGCCTAAGCCCACACCAGAACAGGGCATTGTCACCGCCTTCGACGCCCCGGTCACCTGCAAGACCGGCTGAGATGCAGGAAGGACTCCCATGCGAGTAGCCAGTGTGGTCGGGGCACGCCCACAGTTCATCAAACTGGCACCGGTGGCCAGGGCGATGGCCGCGGCCGGAATAGACCATGTCATCATTCACACCGGGCAGCATTATGACGAGGCCATGTCCAAAGTCTTTTTCGCCGATCTGGCCATCCCAGCGCCTGACGTCGATTTGGCGGTCGGTTCAGGTTCGCACGGTCAGCAAACTGGCGCCATGCTGGCCGGACTCGAGCAGCAGTTCGACCACCTAAAGCCCAATTGGGTGCTGGTCTACGGCGACACCAATTCGACCCTGGCCGGCGCCTTGGCGGCCGCAAAGTCACACTGGCCGGTGGCGCACCTCGAAGCCGGCCTGCGGTCGTTTAACCGGCTGATGCCGGAAGAACACAACCGGGTGCTAACCGACCATGCCGCTGACCTGCTTCTGGCCCCGACCCAAGTGGCCATGGACCATTTGGCCAATGAAGGGCTGTTGGGCAAGGCGCGTCTGGTCGGTGACGTTATGACCGACGTCTGTTTTGCCGTCCGCGACGCCCTAATCGATCAGGGTCTACCGCAAGGCGGCGACTACCTGGTCTGCACCGTCCACCGGGCTGAGAACACAGATGACCCAGAACGTCTTGACCAGATCGTCTCCCAGCTGGCCGCACTGCCTTTGGAAGTCCGCCTGCTGGTTCACCCCCGCCTACGCGACCGGGCCAAGAGCTATGGCCTTGACCTGGCGACCGGCTCGCTTAGGCCCTCCGGTCCCCTGCCCTACCCCGAAATGGTCAGGGCTGTCTTGGGCAGCTGCGGCGTGGTGACGGACTCAGGCGGGCTGCAAAAGGAGGCCTACCTGCTGGGCCGCGTTTGCACCACGCTTCGCACCGAAACCGAATGGCCTGAGACGCTGCTTGACGGTTGGAATCTGCTGGCTCCTGATCTGGCCAACTTGGCGGACCTGGCCACCAGGCCGCTGCCAAGCGCCGAACGGAGGCAACCCTACGGCGACGGCCAAGCCGCCCAGGCCGTGGTGGCGGAGCTTCAGTCAGCCAGGCCACACCTTGACCAAGCCTGAAGGGATCACCAGTGGCAGCGGGTGCAAGCGGGCATAGCGCCCCACCGCCTTTGGCCAAGGCTCGTCACTCCGACCCGTCTTTGGGAGCTCGGTCTTGGCGCGCTCGGGGCCTTGGCGTTGCCGCTGGTGGCGAACTGGTCCTGGAACGTCAGGCTCTGGGCCGGCACGGCGGGGTCGGTTTTGATTGTCTACGCCATGATCAGTGCCAGGGAGAACGTCGCTTGGCCAGGATACGCGGCGCTGCTGCCTTGCCTTGGCACCCTGGCGTTGGTGATGGCCGGCTCCTACGGGCCCGGCCCCTTGGCCCAGATGCATCCGATCGGCCGCCTGCTTTCGGCCCGGCCAATGGTTTGGTTGGGCGGGATGTCCTATTCCTGGTATTTGTGGCATTGGCCGTTCATAGTCTTCGCCCGCGCCGCCCTGCCCGGCCTGAGCGGCCCGGTTTGCCTGGCCTTCGGCATCGGCTCGCTGTTGCCGGCCTACGTCACTCACAAGCTGGTAGAAAACCCAATTCGCTTTAGGCCCGTCTTTTCCCGCCGGCCGATGGCGGCCCTGGCCGTGGGCGCACTTTGCACCGCAGTAGGGCTTTCGGCTGGGGTGGTGACCAGCCGAGCTAGCCGGCCGGTCCAACACCACCTGGCCGCAACCACATCGCCGGCCGAGGTCTCCACTAGCACCCCCCAACGCGATTGGGACGCCATTTTGGCCACGACCAGCTACCCGACCATTACACCGGACCCCCTGGCAGCCGGGGCCGACCTACCGGCCGCTTACGCCACCGATTGCCGCCAACGCAAGGAAGATGTTGAGCCAAGACCGTGTTTGGCCGGCGACCTGACCTCCTCCAGGACGATTGCCATGGCCGGCGACAGCTACATCGAACAATGGGAGCCGGCCGTTGACCGGGCGGCCAAGGAACTAGGCATCAAAGTAGTGGGCTACTACAAGGCGGCTTGTCCTTTGACCGTGGCTGCCATTGACATCTCGCAGGCCCAGGCCGAGGTCTACCACAACTGCCCCACCTGGTCGCGGGCAGTGGTTGATGAACTAATCGAGCTCCAACCCGACTTGGTCTTGACCTCTCAGTTCAGCTCCCAGGCCCTGAGCGATCCTAACGATCCGGCCTCTGAAGGCAGCCAAGCTGCGATGGAGGCCGGCGTAATGGAACTGTGGCAGCAGCTAAAACGAGCCGGCGTGCCAATCCTGGTACTGGGCCGCAACCCCGCCGGCTTCATTCCTGGTGAGAGCTATCCCACCATTTTCGAATGCGTCGCCCAGAACGCAGAAGACCTGACGAAATGCCAATTCGCGCCCGACACGACCACGGCCGAATGGCAGCAAGCGATGGTCCGGGCCCTTGATGGCGGGGCCACGTATTTCGATTTGAATGACATGATTTGCTCACCGCAGGCTTGCCCCGCGGTAATCGAAGGGGTCTTGGTCTATCGCGGTGGAACCCATATTAACGCCACCTTCGCCGAAACCCTCACCCCACTGATCAAGGCCGAACTGGTCAGACACCTGCGCTGACCGGCCGTGACCTTGCACCAAAACAGGCTGACCGGGCGTGACCTTGCACCAAAACAGGCTGACCGGGCGTGACCTTGCACCAAAACAGGCTGACCGGCCGTGACCTTGCACCAAAACAGGCCGGAGCTTTTGTGACGTTAGGATGACCAGGCCAAACGTATCGCATCAAGGATTCGCACCTGTTTTCATGCGCGGTCGTGGCGGCTTGACCTGCGATAGTACTAGGTCACGGCAGCTGGACCTGCGTTGATGCACGGCCTTGACAGCTCGATCTGCTTCCCCACTGCGTCAGTCAGCTTCGTGGTGGTTGGCCGCCTTCGAGCAGAGCCAGGAAAGCGGCCTCGTCTAGAACGGGTAGGCCCAGCTTTTCAGCCTTAGCCGCCTTTGAGCCGGCCCCCGGACCGGCCACCACCAGGTCGGTCTTGGTTGAAACCGACCCGGCCGCCCGGCCACCCCGCTCCTCAATCGCCTCCTTGGCGACCAGGCGGGTCATTGACTCTAGGCTGCCGGTCAGCACTATGGTCAGCCCGGCCAGGTTCTGCGACACAGCTGTCTGGTCAGTGCCTGGAGCCCCGGCACTGGCCAAGTCACCTGCCACCGGGTCGAGCGCCACCCCACCGGCCCGCCAGCGCCGCACAATGGCTTGGTGCCAGTCAATTGCCAACCAGCCTTTGACCGAGGCCGCTATCACCGGACCTACCCCACTGACCTGGGACAACTCCTCAGCGCTGGCGGCTTCAATGGCGCTCAACGAGCCGAAATGGCCAGACAGGGCCCTGGCGGCGGTTGGCCCAACGTGCCGGATCGATAAAGCCACCAGCAGTCGCCAAAGCGGCCGGGTTTTGGCCTCTTCAAGCTGCCCAAGCAAGGCTTGGCCAACCTCGTCAAGCTCGAATCGTTCAGCCGGTGGCTGGAAAAACGACGCCGCCTGGCTACTGGACCTGCCTGGGACTGCCGGGAGACGGGTTGTGGCCTGGCCGGCCAGTTCGCGCAGTCGTTCGGCTTTACCGGCCTCGGTCATGCGACCAAAATACGGAGTCTGCTGCCACCCGGTGGCGCCGTCGTTGTCAGTGTTGACGCCTCGCCAGGTCCAGGCCCGCATCAGGTCACTGGCCGTTAGGTCAAACAGGCCGGCTTCACTGGCCAGCACCGGCTGGGCGGGCGGGCCCGCGACCCCGTCAGGCCGGTCCAGATCCGGCCTGGTCAAGGCCAAAGCGGCCTTGGCGCCCAACGAGCCAATGTCAAGGGCGTTGCGCGAGGCCAGGTAGGCCAGTCGCTCGGCTACTTGGGCCGGGCAGTGCTGAGCATTGGGACAGCGCAGGTCAACATCGCCTTGGCTGGCCGGCGCTAGGGCTGCGGCGCAATCAGGGCAGTGGCTGGGCATAACAAAACTGTGCTCGGATCCGGTCCGTGCCGCCGCCACTGGCCCAACCACTTCCGGTATGACATCACCAGCCTTTCGCAAAACCACTGTGTCGCCTATCAACACGCCTTTGCGCTCGACCTCACGGGCGTTATGCAAAGTTGCGCTGGAGACGGTCGACCCAGCCACATTGACCGGCTCCATCACGGCGAAAGGCGTCACCCGACCGGTCCGCCCAACTTGGACCTTGATATCAATCAGCTTGGTGTTGACCTCTTGGGCTGGGTATTTGTAGGCAATGGCCCAGCGAGGAGCCCGCGAGGTCGCCCCCAGCTGCCTCTGGGCGGCGAAGGAATCGACTTTGACCACGATCCCGTCAATCTCATAGGCCACCTGCTGACGCTGGGCGGCGAAGTCCTCAACCATTTCCAGGACCGCCTTGCGCTGGTCAAACACCTTGGCCTGGTCCGAGGTGGGCAACCCCCACTGGCCCAGCAGCTGATAGAGCTGGCCTTGAGAGTCAAGCCTGATTTGGCCTGGGCCTTCCCATTGCATCCGCCCGATGCCGTGAACCAGCATTCGTAGGGGCCGCCTGGCCGTGATGTTGGGGTCTTTTTGGCGCAGCGAGCCGGCCGCAGCGTTGCGCGGATTGGCGAACGGTTTGCGTCCGGCCTCGACCAGCTCGGTGTTGAGGTCGGCAAATTCAGCCTTAGGGAAAAATACTTCCCCGCGCAAGTCGAGCCAGTCTGGCGGCCGGTCAGTATCAAGCCGCAGCGGCAGTGTCTCAATCGTCATGGCGTTGGCCGTGACGTCCTCGCCAACCCGGCCATCTCCCCTGGTGGCAGCGCCTATCAGGACCCCGCGGCGGTAGGTCAAAGACAGGGCCAGGCCGTCAACTTTGAGTTCGGTCAGCCAGCTGACCGGCCGGTCTTGACCAATCAGACGGCTAGCCCGATCCATCCAAAGTTCCAGGTCAGCAGTGGAAAACACATTGTCAAGCGACATCATCGCGACGGCGTGGCGGACCGAGGCGAAATCGCCGCTCGGGCTTCCACCGACCTGACGAGTGGGCGAATCTGCTGTCCTTAGCTGCGGAAAGCGTTGCTCCAAAGCCATTAGTTGACGCATCAGATCATCGAACTGCGAGTCGGAGATAGTTGGCGCGTCATCGACGTAATAGGCCCTCTGATGTGCTCTTATGTCCTCCACCAGGCTATCCCAATGCCTCCCGGCGTGGTCGAGATCAGCCTTGGCCTGAAGGTGGCGGTTGCGAGGTGGGGCCTGATCCATGGTCATTATCTTGCTACCTTTGCCCCCCGTTGCGGCCTAGCCCGGCCCGATTCGCGCCTGGCGAACACAATCAAACTCCTCCCTCTCCCTCTAGGTATTACTGCTAATGTGACCTAGTCACTGACAGGTGCCCGTGTTGGGCTGGTCAGACATGTCCTAATACAGCCCCTCAGGGCGCGGCGCGCTCTGGCCAGTCGAGAACGGTACGAAATGAACCTAACAAGCGGCACTGCGGCTCCGCCGGCCCTCCCATCTGCACCTAGCGGCGGTTTCCTTCGCCAACTGATCAAGCTGATCGCCATCGTTCTGACGTTCTGTCTGGTGGCCTTTGGCGTGGTTTGGTTCTTGACGTCCGGTGGCATCACCAGAACCGCTTCCGACACCAAGCTAGTTGAGCTTCTGGTCAAAGCCGATTTCGCCGACCGTGCCTTCTTCACTGAGCAGGAGTTGATTCGCACCAACCACACTGAGCTGGAAGAGGAACAGCTGGATCCTGGCAATCAGGCGGTCAAAGAACTGGCGGCCGCTGCCAACAGCTTTGGCATTGCCAACCTGAAGCTGACCGATTCGGCGGCGGATAAGCAGATCATGGCCCTGCTGACCGATCCGGCCAAGCGTTTGGCCGAATCTCGCGAGGAGATCTGGCGCGGCCACCCGGCTGGCGATGAGTCGGTAGCTACCTACACCAATATGCAGATGGCGATCAGGGATTTGACTGCCAAAGCTCCCGATCTAATCCAAACCGCGGTGCTGGTGCCTAGCGCCAAGCAGTACGCCACGGCAGTGGCCACCGGTGGCAATCCCTGGCCACTGACGGTTCAAACACCCGACAACGACTTTCGCCAAGGAGCCCTAGACACCCTGGTTGAGACGACCCAGAATTCGGCTGACAAAGCCCACACCGCCCCAACTATCTTCATGTGGGTCACAATTGGCCTGGCCGTGCTGGCCGCAGCCGCCTGGGCCTTGCTGCTAATGGGCCGCAAAACCTGGGCCAAGCCAGTGCCCAAGGCGCCCAAGGCCGCTAGAGAACCCAAGGCGCCCAAGGCCGCTAGACAACCCAAAGCGCCCAAGGTCCCAGGTCTGGCCAAGACCGCCAAACAACCACTCGAAGCCGAGGCCGCGGCCCCCAAGGCCCCAATCTTCGCCAAAAAGACCATGGAACCGACTAAGGCCGAGGCCGCACCTGGACCCAAGGTAGATCAGACCCAGGCAGCGCCGGGGCCCATGGTTGAACAGGCCAAGGCGCCCAAGTCTTCGATCTTTGCCAAGAAAACCAAGGAGCCAACCGAGCCCAAGGCTGCACCTGAACCCAAGGTTGAACAGGCCAAGGCGCCCAAGGCTTCGATCTTTGCCAAGAAAACCAAGGAGCCAACCGAGCCCAAGGCCGCGCCTGGACCCAAGGTTGAACAGGCCAAGGCGCCCGAACCCAAACCGGCTGCAGCCACCCAGACCAGGCCTCCAGCCCCAGCCCTTGGCGCCAAGGCAGCTCAAGCCAAGGCCGAGCCCAAAGCGGCGGTCAAGCCGCCCCTGGCCAGCTCTGCGCCCAAGCCACCGGCGCCGGCATCGGCCGGAGACACCACCAAACCTGCGGCTAAGGGCCCCAGCTTTGGTCATAGCCCGGCCACCCGGCCGGCCCCGCGCTTCGGCCAGACCAGCGCCACAGCCGGCCCGGCCGCGCCCAAGGCTGGTGCGACTGCCGCCAAACCGGCCGGTGCCACCCCGCCGCCGGCTCGGCCGCCCTTAGGCGCGCCCAAGCCTGGCAAGACGCCGCCTGAAGGCGACCAAACCCCCAAAAAGGATCCGTCCACTGACACCAAGGCCAAACCCGAAGCTGGCCGCCGCATTCCGTGGCGCACCACCGGGGGCGGGAGCTAACCATGCCGCGACCTGGAGGCGTGTCGCCTGGGAGAGTGCTGGAAAGCACCCTCCGCCTCCACTTTCCCCCCGGTAGCCATCAGGCGGCTTTAGGCCTGGGCCTGGCCGCCAGGCGCTCGGCTAGACCTCAGTGCGAAGCGGCCAAACAGGCTCTGGGCAAGGAGCAGTTCGAGTGACACCGGCCACCCCCAGACGGGGACTGCTAATCGCCACGGTGGCTGTCTTGGCGGTCGGTCTGGCCACGGCAGTAGTCGGGCTGATTGGTGCCTTTGGGGCGCTTGGTTCGGCCAAACTCGACCAGTCAATAGTGGGCGTTTTCCAGCGGGTCGAAGCCGCCAGCGCGTCACTGGCAAACGAGCGTCAACTGACTGACGAACCTGATGCCATTGACGCCACAGACCGTGCCTTTGCCGCACTGGCCAGCCAACTGGCTTCTATCAGCATCACGGACTGGACCTGCGATGCTCAAGAAGGCCAGGTCAACACGGCAGAGGTCCGTCAGTACCCTGAAGACGCCCTGACCGCCGCCCGGGCTAGTGGGCCGGCTGAAGTTGATCAGCTAATTGGTCAGCTTGATGCCATCCCCCAGCTCTGCGTCGGCTCAATCAATGACACTGGGCTTCGCACCACTATCGACTCCTACGCCGCAGCAGTGGCGTCGACTCCGGCAATCGGGGCTCAGGACCTCAGCCAGCGAGACGCAACTTTGACGACGGCCTCGAAAGCAGCCGACTCGCTGGTCAGCACGGCTGACGGCCGGGTCGTGGCGACCGCCATCGCGGTTGGCCTGTTGGCCCTTGGCCTGGCCTTTGGGCTGTGGCGCCTGATCCGTGGCGGCAAGGCTCCGGCCGAGAGCCAGCTGCGCCGGCGCCTAGCCGATGGTTGGCATCGCTTCACCGGGTCAAAAGATGATTACGATCAGATTCCCGAGGTCGAGATCATCGGTCCGCCGGGCCGCGGCGCCGCCAGCTTGCCGGCTATGGCCGCCCCTCGGCCCGCAGATGACCCCGACCAGACCGAGGTAGCTGAACCCGAATTCGAACCGGTGGCTCTCGACGAGCCGGAGGGCCTGCCGGCCTCACCAGTGGCCGGTGTCGAAATGGCTGAGTCCTTCGCCGACCCGGCAACTGCGGCCGAACTCACCCCCAACCCAGCGCCGCCGGCGCCGACGGTTGCGCCACCGCCCCGACCAGTGCCGCCATTGGCGCCCAGGCCCACACCCAGACCACGACTCAAGCCTTTGTACCTTGACCCAATGCCGATGAGCCCTTCGGCCATCAGCGACACAATGCTCGAGCCGGTCGCCGGACTCGATTCGCCAGCCAGCCGGGAGGTTGAGGCGCCTGTCAGAGGTGCCGTCCTGGCCAAATTCGCACCCCGGGTCTCACCGACTCCGGCCCAAGGTCCGGCCCAGCGCACCCTCAAACCCTCCCGGGCGCGCATCGTTGAACCTGGTGGCGCGGCCACCCATCCGGCCACGGCCGGTCTGCGGCCAGACCAGATCAGCCAGCTATTGGCGGCCGAGCAGCCAATCGCCTTGACACAGGCCATGACCGAAGCCCTAGCTCAGGTCAGCCGGCCACACCAGGTTCGCTGGTCACTGCGAACCGAATCCGAGCTGCCAGCCGCTCTGGCGCCACGCCTAGCCCACGTCGTGGCCGAGCTGATCGACGCGGCCACGGCCAAGAACCCAGCCCTGGTGGTGCTTGTCACCGCCAACCAGGCGGGCCCAAATCTCTACGTCACCGTCTCTGACCGCGCCGCAGGCGGCAGCAATGGCCGCTTTGGCCTGGGATCACGTTCAAGAGCCATTCAAGCAGTGGCCGACCGTATGGGCGCTTCGCTGACCTCACGCGCCGGGCCGGGCGGGCGTGGTAGCGACGTCACCGTCTCGTTGCCGCTTCAACCGGAGGCCGAATCTGCGGCGGTGGCATCCCCGGCACCCGCCGCGCCAAGGCAGCCCAGCCCGGCCATCGCGGCGGCACCTCCGCCGGTCGAAGAGACCACTGCGGCCGCACCGACCAGGTCCTGGATTTCGACCAGCCCAACCTACGAACCCGCCCGGCAACGACTGACCCGTCAGGCCCCCTATGAGCCAGCCGCCTCAGTCTCCAGCGCCAAAGCAGCCCGGGTTACGACCACCGATGCCGGATCATCGATCTGGGACGATTCCGCCCACCAGCGGCGGGTCGCCCCACCCCAGTGGGGTCAACCGCAAAGCCCGCTGACCGACCCAACTGCCTACGGTCAAGCCGCACCGGCACCGAAGTCACCTGAGGCCTCACCTTGGGACAGTCACGGCGAGACCGACAGTCATCATCAGACCCCTGCCACCAGCCCAGCCCTAACCAATTGGCCGCCAGTGCGAGCTGTTGAGGTTCCGGCATCGGCCCCTCAAGCTGCCCCACCCGCCCCGGTGGCACCACCAGACGACCCATGGGACCGCCTGGCTCCACCCGGCCGGCGCAACGGCGCGGCCTAAGGGGTTGACGAATGACGCGACCCGAGCCGAGCCGTCACCCGAGCGCCATCGCCATGGTCCTAACCGGCGCTGATGGCATTATCTCGGCTGTCAGCCCGAGCCTTGAGGCTATGACCGGTCGCAGCCGGACCGAGGCGATTGGCTCACCCTTGGCCCTGTTGCTGCATTCGGGGCAACCAAGCGGTCTAAACACAAATCTGATGCCAGCCCTACAAGCCGGCGAAATGACGGTGGCTTATCAGCATTTGGCGGATAACTTGGGTGGTTCGGTTTGGCTGCTGACGGTGAGTGTCGGCATTTCTGAAGGCACTTTGCTGGTCGGTTTCCCACCCAGCCACGAAAAGGCCCAACGCACGGCTGAACGGCTCTACCGCCTGACCACCGACGTTGAGCGCTCGGCCTTAGAGGCAGGTCAGTCGCGCGAGGCCGCCACCGCGCTGGGCGCGGAGAAACTCGACGCCCAACTGGCCGATATGGGCAATGGCAGCTACGCCGAATGGATCCAAAGTGTCCTGCAGGCCGAGGTCGATGACCGTCCAACCCTGGCAGGCTCGCCCCAGGGAGGGCCAATGGACTACGTCTGGGACCGGGCCTTGGATTTGCACACCATCGTGGCCAAACAACAGGCCGGCCAGACCAAGCTGTTTGAGGCCTCGCAGGTTATGGCCTCGGCCGCCCAGAGTGCTGAAAACCAGGCCGAGCCGATGGACCAGACTGGCGCCCAGGTGGTGGCAGCCGCCTCGCAACACCAAGGCGGTAGCGCCACCTTGCTAACAGCCGGCCACCGGGTTAGTGCTGGCGCCCAGGATTCGGCCCTGCGTGTGCGCGCCCTGCAGCAGGTGGTCGAGCGCACCCAGACCCTAATGGCGGCCCAGCGCTTCATGTTGGCCGGCACGTTGGTCCTGACGGAGGCTGTTTTCGCTGCGCTGCGGCCAGCTTGTCTGGCCAGTGGGGCTTCGGGGCGGGTTTTGCCCGATGCCGCCTACCCACCTGCCGTCAAAACTCGCCCGGGTGACAGGGAGCTTGAGTTTGTGGCGCCGCTGGTGGCGGCACTGCGTGAACTGGCACCGCGGTTATCAATGGGCACGGCCCGGATCCAAGCCGGGTTGAACCGGATCACCAAAGAAGCGATCGAGGCCGCCGGGCAACTGCGGACCTTTGACTCCTCACTGGCCTCATGGCGACTGCTGTCCCAGCGTTTTGGTCTACCGACTTGGCTAGTGCCCGACGACCTCGACCCGCAGGGCGCGGCTGCCCGGCTCGACGGCCTGGTTGACCTAGCCCGCGCCGCCTTGGGTCGCGGCGGCTTCACCGACCCAACGCCCATTTCTGAAGCCGCCGCCCAAGTCAGCCGGGCCCTGCGCCAAGTTGCTGGCCCTTTCCGCCGCGGCTAGGGGGTTGGTGAATAATGCGCGCCGAAACGAGGATCGTCACCAGGTGATGCATCGCCAGGCGGAGGTCTGCCCCGCTAGCAGAGCTAACGGGGTACGGCCGACAACGAAGCGAGGCGCCGCCTGGGGGCGACCGCAGCCGGCGGGAATTGTTCACCAGCCCCCTAATCACGTTCGACTAGACCGTGGGCGATGACCAGGTCGCCGCGGTAGAAGACGGCCGATTGCCCGGCCGCCAGGGCGCCGATGGGCTGGTCCAGCGCAACGTTTCCACGGTCTTGTTCCTGCCAGGTCAGGTGACAGGGATAGACCCGGCCATGGGCTCTAACCTGGACTTCGGTTTCGAAGACCGGCCCTGGCTGGGGCACCAGCCAGCTCAACTGAGACAAGCCAAATGACTCCACTGCTAGGTCCTCGGCCAAGCCAACCCGGACCAGGCCACCAGGCACGTCGACCGCGGTGACGTAGCGCGGCCGGCCTGTCGGGTCCGGATCGCCCAGCGCCAAGCCTCGGCGCTGTCCCACTGTGAAACCGTAGGCACCATCGTGATGGCCTACCACTGTGCCAGTTTGGTCTAGAACAACCCCCGCCTGCGCGCCAAGGCGCTGGCGCAAGAAACCTTGGACATCGCCATCGGCAATGAAGCAGATGTCGACTGAATCGGGTTTGGCCGCCGCCGGCAGGCCAAGGCTCCGGGCCTGGGCCCTAACCTCAGCCTTTGAGGTCATGTCGCCTAAGGGAAAGAGGCAACGGCTTAACACCTTGGCTTCCACCGCCGCCAGCACATAGGACTGATCCTTGGCCCGGTCTTTGGACCGGCGCAGCTGGACTTGATCATCCTTTAGGCAAAGCCGGGCATAGTGGCCAGTACAAATGGCATCAAACCCGAGGGCCGTAGCTTTGGTTTGCAGCAACCTGAGCTTAATCAGCCGGTTGCAGCGGACACACGGATTTGGAGTCCGCCCGGCAGCGTATTCGGCCACGAAGCCCTCGACCACTTGCTCTTCAAATTGCTTTGAGGCGTCCCAAACCTGAAAGTCGATACCAAGTATGTCCGCCACGGCCCGAGCCTCGTTGGCCTCATCCACCTGGCCACTGTTTTCGCCGTTGGCCCGGCTTTTGGACGCAGTCCGGTTCAGGGCCAAGTAGGCTCCGGTCACCTGGTGGCCAGCATGAACCATAGCGGCGGCCGCCACCGCCGAATCGACGCCGCCCGAAAGGGCGGCCAGCACCCTCATCGGTTCACTTCCACGAAGATGTTTGCAACTGACTGGCCAGCCGCCGCCTGGCGACCTGGCCTGGTCGGTTTACCAGCCGGTTCCTATTTGGGCGGTTGGCTGCCATTTGCCGCCACCCTTGGCCTGGTAGTACATCAACTTGCCGTCATTAGTCCGGCCAATCAGGTCAGCCATGCCATCGCCGTTCAAATCAGCGGCTGAAATAGTGGTGAAAACACCCCAACCATGACCCACTTGGACAGGCGACAGCCACTTGCCGTCGCCCCTACCACCGTACAAATACAAGTTGCCGTCTTTACGCAAACCGTAGATACCGTTCTTACCAGTCTTATTGGCATCCCCGGCTCCAAACACTTCCCAACTGGTCCAACTAGTCCCAACCTGCGGGTAAGGCGACATGAACCCGCCCTTACCGTTACCGCGGTACATGATCAACTCACCGGTAGGCCTGATGGCCAGCAAATCAGCTTTCTTATCCCCAGACACGTCACCA
>Ga0123356_10000323_pt1 | contig 55006 bp, 42 predicted proteins | sample TergutEmb28metaG_2_FD_92546 | JGI IMG/M metagenome (GOLD analysis project Ga0123356, IMG submission 92546) | Embiratermes neotenicus P3 segment gut microbial communities from Petit-Saut dam, French Guiana - Emb289 P3 | ecosystem: Host-associated > Arthropoda: Insects > Digestive system > Gut ...
GGATACAGGGGGACGTATAACTCGTATCAATTCGTAGAAATGATACGAGTTATACGTCCCCCTGTATACCCATAATAATGGTATTTTCACTGATTATATTCCAGAATTCTTGATAACTACTTGATATTAACGTGTTACAATAACTCAAGGAGCTAATGACTGACAAAAGACTATGCAATAGTAACTTGAGGTGAGCAGCATGACATCAAGGACAGCCGAAGAGTGGGAGCAGTTTCTGGGCGAGCAAGTCCGCACTTTGCGTCTCAGAAAGAATATGTCACAAAAAGAATTAGCAGAGAGGGCACAGCTGTCGCTCTCGACGCTTGCCAACCTTGAATCTGGAAAGGGCACAACACTAAAGTCATTTACCGCAGTTCTCAGCGTACTTCAAAAGGAGAGCTGGCTAGAGGCCTTAGCTCCACAGATTGCTGTAAGTCCATTGCAAATAGCCGAGCTGGGCAAAGTCCGCCAACGAGCCAGTCGTACCAGTGCTGAGGGCAGGTAGATCTAGGTGTATAGGCCAGTAAATGCTATCAAAGTATACTGTTGGGGAGAGTACGTCGGCGCCTTGGCTCTCGATCAAAGAACCGACTATTATGCATTTGAGTATCACCCCAGCTTTCAGGATTTAGGCATCGAGCTATTTCCACTAGCACTACCAATACATGAGTCTGGTCAGCACGTTTTTACCAACCTCTCAGAAAAGACCTACTATCGGCTGCCGCCCTTTATTGCAGACTCCCTGCCCGACGATTTTGGTAATAGCCTTATCAATGCTTGGATGGCCGGCAGAGGCATTGTCCAAAGAGCCATCACCCCGCTTGACCGGCTCGCCTATATTGGCTCACGGGGCATGGGAGCGCTAGAATTTGTCCCTTCGATTGAGGGGGCTGCGAGCTCTCAACCTAGCGCTCTTGAGATGAGCGAGCTTGTTGTGCAGGCACGTCAAGCAGTTGAGGCAAGGCTCGTGCGCGATGAAGCTGGAGGCGCTGAAAGCGAGTTAGCTCAGCTTATTCAGGTGGGAACATCAGCTGGCGGTGCTCGAGCAAAAGCAGTTGTTGGTTTCAATCCAAAAAAAGAAGAGTTCGTCTCTGGTCAGTTTGAAGTTCCGGAGGGATTCGAACACTGGATTATCAAGTTTGATGTGCCTTCGACAGCATTAGATAACCTTGGCAGTTCAGAGGAGTATGGGCGAATCGAATATGCTTACTACCTCATGGCTCGTGACTGTGGAATCGTCATGGAGGAATCTCGATTGGAGCTGGCTCGCAGTCATGGACAATCCAGCACATTATGGGTGTTGGGGGTGTATTTATCGATATAGCTCGTAAGGATGTGCTCGCCTTAGCTGGGCGCTATCATGTTCGCAAACCAGAGGACTTACTCGACAGTTTGCTGGATGTGGCTGATAACTGGTCAGAATATGCAGAGAAGGTAGGTCTTTCGGTGAGCGTAAAAGATCGCATAGGCAAAGATATCTCAACTTGCAGCTCATTGCTCAGTTGCTAATTACAACTCATGTACAATTCATGGGGACAGGTGCCGTGATCTGGGTTACTTTGAAAAAATATGGCTAGTACACTGCGTCAGCTAAAATGCATCTTTATGGGTGAGGATTTTCTTCGTTAGGCAAGGCGGGGTTATGTGGCACTACTTGCGGTAATGCCGCATAACCCTTACGCAGCTTAACGTAGAAAAGACCAGCCAGAAAGCTGCATTTAGTTGTAACAGTCCACTAGTTCCTACAAATACTTACATATGGTGGTAATGCGATCTATTTGTCTTTGAAGGCCTTCCTCGATGTAGGGCAACCTCTCTTCAAGCAGATCATTTTTTGCTAGAACAGCTAGAGCTTCTGCGCAAAAACCATCAAGCTTGGAGGTGTTTATCCAGGAAAGGTCGGTAACCAAGCTGAGCTGCTTGGCGGGCTCAGGTCTAAACGGTTTGCTGGCAAAGCTATAGTTCCTCATGCGTAACTCTGCTAGAGGCTTCTTGCACCAGAGGCTTGTTCCCGAGTCAAATAGTGGTGCCGGTCTACAGTGCAGGGTGTCTACATTTCTGATGATTCCAAAGTTTCTTAAGTGCCTGTCTGTGTTGGCGAGGATATCGTCACAGACAATCATTGCAGCCAGCTGCAGCTCAACACCTTCCACTCCCAAGGCATAGCAACTCTCCAAGTAATGCTGATAATCGCTGTGATGACGAGCTTGCTTGCGAGTGCGCATGACATAGTGAGCAGCAATGTATTCCTCATTGTTGTCCAAAAAAACTGGGCAGGAAGACACCGCAATATCCTCGAAAACATCAAGTTGGTAAGGCACAAAACTCTGTGGTGTAACGAGCCTCTGGTGTAACGCCGTTGCCACCACTTCATTGAAGGGCTCCTGCAAAAACGCACCTCCGCCCTTTAGTAGCCTCCTTTTGCCATCCTTGATAATCCAGTGCTTGGGAAGTGCGCCTTCGGAGGTATTATCAGGATTTCTTAATAGCTCCTCGCCGCTTTGCGACACTGGGATATTTTCAAAACTGTTATCAAAGAAGTTGAGCTCTTCCCAACAAAGGGTTGACCCCTTAGGGTATATCCAATACTGATCCGAAAGTGAAAGGCCAAGGCTCAAAACAGCTAGCTCAGAAGGCAGCATCTGGCTTTCTAGAGCCAACCTGGGCGCTAATGCGCCTCGCCCCTCTGGAATCCCCCTGTTTTTCCACCAACTATTGTATGCTGCTGTGCTTATCTGCCCTCTCTCGTTCATCAAGCCCAGAGGTGCTCGGCCTGCGTTGAGCATAGTTCCAACAGAGGTAAACTCCTTGAGCGTATCGTCGTACACCAACTCAACAACGCAATGGGTTCTATTCATGAGCACGTATTCTGTCTCATAGCTCTTGCTACCCTTGCGAGGCCTGCCAGCGAGCCTCTTTGGCAGTGCGGCAAACTGGTCGAGCGATACATCGTCGATAAGCCATATCTTACCCAGCTTCTCGGCCTCTATCTGGCCACTCTGAATTAGAGCCACCACCCTTCGAGGTGATACCCCCAACAGCTCTGCTGCCTCTCTAGTAGTCTTCATACTACTCCTTATGCGGTATAAATTAAACTTTACACTCAGAAATAAAATTATACCGTATAAGGTACAATATTCAAACGCTATTAGCCGAGCGTGGTGTAGGTATACAATGCCAACGCAATTACAAGTTTTTCCTAGCATTATGTCTGGCATTGCACCTAGAACCAGAAATCTTACCAGTTAGCTCGAGAGTCAATTGGGTGGCGCTCAGTCTCTTATATGACAAGTTTTCCTTGCGCCTACTGATAGTGCCCTCGGCAAGACACAATGAATAGAGTGTCAGATTCCAATTTATAGACTAGTCTATTAAATTCATCTATGCGGACGCTCAGTAGACCGGCCTTGCTATACTTTAATCTCTCAGGCTTGCCTATTGAGAGCTCTGACCCTTCTTCACTTCTGCCACTTCGCTCAACACTCTTTATTAGTTTGTTAATTCGCTTGAGCGATTTCTTATCTTGCTCCTGCCAATGGAGGTAGTCGTCCCAAGCCTTATTACTCCAGCACTTTTCCACTTAGTCCTCAATGAGCGCATGAATGCTGTATTGCCCTTGACGCATATCCGAGTAAATCCGATCCATCTCTTCAGTAAACTCAATTTCTGAGGGAGCTGGTGTTACAACGGCAAACGGGAACCCCCTATTGGCCACAAATTGGCGAGCAAAGACATTAAACGCTGCCGCTGATGTAAGCCCAATGCTCTTTGCGACCTCATCTACGCTTTGTTTTAAATCAGCGTCCATACGGATATTGAGCGTTGTAGTGGGCACAGTAACCTCCAGAATCGTAGCTTATGATAGGTCTATTGTATAGCAAATGTGGCACATTGTCTACCGTGCTCGTATTGAGGTGTTGACTGGTCAGACTCATGGTTACTGATCAACCCAATTCGTCATTGCGGGCTTGACCCGCAATCTGAGACGCATTTTGGTTAGATTGCGGCTCGGAGGCCGCAATGACGGACTACAGTCTGACTAGTGACCCTGTGCTAATGGGCTCGAAGTGAGCCCCATGGCACTAGGTGCCTCATGCCAGTCTCTTACGATAGAATATACGGTATAGCTGAGTTGCCGCTCAGGTCAATTCAATCGTAAGGAGAAGTATGGTTTCCAACTGGCTTGGTAGCAGGATCAAGAAAATCTGGTTGTTGGTTCCAAGGTATATCAGAGTGACGTTTTTAGCTGGAGTGTCAGCTGGGTTGCTCACCCATATGTTTATGATTGTAAATGTGCTCCCAAATCTTGATGCAGTACCTTTGGTGGCTGGGCCAACGTATGAGTCAAGAGTAACTGGGCGTTGGTTGCTCGATTTGGCATGTGCTATCAGCGGTGATTTTGCAGTACCCTGGATCAACGGTATACTTGCAATAATCTATATTTCTATTTCCTCTTGCTTTATTGTTGCATGTCTTAAAGTTCGAAACACACTGAGCTGTGTCTTGATTTCTGCCCTCTTGATGACAATCCCTGTGGTTGCCTCTGGATTTACCTTCCTGGCAACTGCTGATGCGATTTTTCTATCACTGCTGCTGGCAAGTTTTGCTGGATGGTTGGCCAGTCGTTACAAGTACGGGTTTCTTATTGCAGTAGTTCCCGTGGTGTTTTCTTTGGCCATTTACCAAGTTTTCTTTGGCGTTACCCTTGGCTTATTGATACTGGTTCCAATCTTAGAGATACTCAACAATCAGGTTGCACTCAAGAAAACCCTCATAAAAGGAGCTGGGTTCATCAGCACTTTCGTAGTAAGCATGCCCCTTTATTTCTTCTCTGTTTGGCTTACCACGCGCGACGTTAATCTTGTGCCTTATATGGGCATGGATAAGATGGGGCAAATCCCTCTGAGTCAGTTTCCATCGCTCATTGGCAATGCGTACGTAGATGTGGTTAATTTTTTCTTAAGAGACATGTATAACCTGCATTTTGCTGTTCTTCCTGTATTAATTGCAGCATCTATTGCCTGTGTTTGCGCCTTGATAACGATAGTGGTTATAAGAGCGCAAATATATCGTGAGCCTGCAAAAATCATTACCCTGGTTATACTCTTATTGCTTCTACCGCTAGGCTGCAACATCATACATCTGATGTCTCCTCAAGGTGTTAATCTTCTGATGATTTACCCCATGTCTTTACTACCCGTATTTGCTATCGCCGTAATGTCGCTGGTTAGTTGCTCCAAAACTGTTTGTACTAATACAGCTGCAGAGCAAGATGTCAAAGCTTCTCGGAGCAGATTCCTTGTGAGGGCCTCTTGTTGTCTTATCACAGCAACCATAGCACTTTGCATTTTTAGTTACTGGACTGTGTCCAACCAAGCGTATTTCAAAATGCATCTTACTTACGAGCAAATGTATGCACACTCTGTGAGCCTTGCGACTAAAATACAGCAGGTGGAGGGCTACTCCATGGATAAGGAAGTTGTGCTTGTTGGGAGTTTTTATGACAGAGATGACTATTACCCCACTATCCCAAAGCTAGATCTCATCAATATACGTGGTGCTCTGAATAGCAAAGATATGCTCTCCAGCTATAGCTACTATCGATTTTTGCGTTACTACCTTGGTTTTCCAAACAGCGTTGGCTCTATGCCTGATGATGAGAGCGCTTTTGCTGAGCTTGTAGAGATACTAAGGGGCACACCGCAATACCCCGATTACGGATCAATAATAGTTTTACATGACAAGATATATGTGAACCTCTCCCCGATTCCGGACTAGTACACTGCGTCAGCTAAAATGCAGCTTTATGGGTGAGAGTTTTCTTCGTTAGGCAAGGCGGGATTATGTGGCACTACTTGCGGTAATGCCACATAACCCTTACGCAGCATAACGGAGAAAAGACCAGCCAGAAAGCTGTATTTTAGCTGACGCAGTGTACTAGACAGGTTTGCCCGTTCTAGAGCCTCCACAGAGACTCGGCTAGCCTAACTCACTACTGAGAGAGTGCTATACTGGTATCAGCAGTAGGTAGGAAGCTGGCGGGTTAATGAAGCGCTTATTCACACTGGATATGCTTTAGGGACGTGACTGGCACACAATTATGGAGTCGCACAAATGGGTATAGTGAGGGATGGTTCTATGAAGAGTATAATAAAACGATCGATGGCACTGGTTTTGGCTGCAATTATGGCAGTGGCAACCTTGGGCGTTGCGCCCATGATGGCTTTTGGCGATGAGCCAGAAGAAGTGATTATTCTTGCAGAGCCAATCTGCAAGATTGCGGATACTGGCTATGGCACACTCGAAGAGGCTCTCAAGGCCGCGATAAATGGAGATGTCGTTACCTTACTGACAAACCATGAGCTCTCAGGAAGAGTGGTTATCCCTGCTGGGCTCGAAGTGAGCTTTGACCTCAATGGGTATACCTTAACTATCTTGGCCGAAGGTCCATACCCGCCTTATGACCCAAATAGCCCGCCGCCTACTGGTGGTGGGGAATACATGAGAGCCCCTCTTATTCTTTTGGAGGGCAGCACACTCACGGTTGCTGGTGGCACCCTTAACGCCAAGCATGATATGAAAGGCTACTCCAGAGGTATCGAAGTGATGAATGAAGCTACGCTCAAGCTCGGTACCAACGGCATAGTCAATGGCGAGGGTGGTACGGGCATTTCTGTGGAAGAGGGTGCCAGAGCCACAGTGACTTCAGTTACAGGAATAGGGTGGTACCACCCTGATTTTCCGGCCTTAAGCTCCGCTAATGCTGAGCCACCATTGGTTCCTGCGCCGCCTATTCCAGCGCTGCCAATTCCAGGTGTTGGTGCCATCGCATGGCCTGGAGGAGAGTTGACAGTAACGGGTAACATATACTCTGATGGAGTTGGTATTAGTTGGCCTCGTTCTGACTGGTTTGAGTTTCCAACTGGTGGCAAGATAACCGTCAATGGTTCTATTGTTGCTCCTCAGTTCATTAGAGGAAACAATCCTCCTTCTGACGAGTATATCTATCTTACTGCTGATGATCATGAAGAAGCTTCCACCAAGGATGGTTATTTGGAGTACACAGACGGTTATAGTTTCGTGTGGGTTTTAGCTCCTGCTGAAGACCCAAAAGATGATGAGACTGGCAAGGAAACTGAAGCTGAGTCTGGAACGACAGCTACTGGAGCAGACGGCAACTCATCTTCTGCCATACCTGCCACCGGTGATGCTGGCTTTCTGGTTCTAGCAGCGCTACTCGCTCTAGCAGCGCTTGGAACTGCAAGCATTACGCTTGCCAGGAGGCGTATCAGTAGTTTACAGTAGCTCTTTTACAGCTTTAGCTGTCTATAAACTTCTCTGTGATTATCTTTGGGACGAGGGCTTTGATAATCCAGGTGATAAACGGTGGAAGGCACTTCCAAACGAGCTTTAACGTGCGCGTTGCTCTTGGTTGCTCGGCAGGTAACTCATCTGTGGCAGCTCCTGGTTCAGTTCCGGCATCTGCCCCAGGCTCAGCCTCTGACTTTGTAACTGCACCAGCTTCTGCATCAGCACCAGGCTCTACTTCAGTCAAAGGCTCTCCCTCGGTAGTCTGCTGTTGGCTTGCCGCCCGTTCTTTCTCAATGTGCTTTTGGTACCAGAGAATCAAGGTGTCCAGATCTTCGGCAAGGCCACCCTTAGCATAACCTCGGACAGCCTCAATGTTCCTTAGATTTGCATGCAGCTTTTCGCTATTACTATTGCGGTTCCACAGGCTGTCTTCATGCACGATATGCACCGTCATGGCCTCGGGCAAAAAGCCGAGCATGCCCTTCATGCATATTAAGGTGTTGATACCCACCTCATGAAAGCCTGGGTCCTCAAAATAGGGGAGCGGCAGTTTGTCGGTCAACTGCCTTCTGTATACGCAAGAAGAAAAGTTAGAGCCAAAGAGGCCGTAAGACTTTCCACGCATTTCTCGCACCCCAAGACGCAAAAACCCTTCTCTCTTGGCCTCTTCAAAGAGTTGGGGCATCCGATTAATCGTAAAGGGATTAACAAAGTCCAGGCTGTCAAAATTGGCATTAATCCTGTTGTTTTGCGACATGGCGCATTCGTGGTGGCTCTCAAGAAAGTCAACATGCTTTTGCAGCCTCAGTGGGTCAGACCAATAGTCATCGCCTTCCATGACGGCAATGTATTCAGCGCTACAAGCTTTAAAAGCCCGCTGATAGTTTCTTCCAATGCCAAGATTGCCAGGAGCAGAGAGATACACGAATTCCAGCTTGCTGCCTTGGCTCATCTGCTCAATCTTTGCGAGTGTGTCATCAGTAGAAAAGTCATCAGCAACAATTACGTTGAAGGTAAAGTCAGCTTTTTGCATCATGATGCTGCTGAGACACTCTTCAATATAGTCGGATGCGTTGTAGGTAATCAGCAATACATTTAGCTTCATGAGGCTCACCTTTGCCTGTGCTCTCGTTGTGGGTAGATACTCAAATCTTATGTTGGTTAATTTTAAGGATACCGTTTCTTGATGGCAAGAGCGCATTGAAGTCAAACAGCACACCACAGAGGACGCAGTTACCAGTCAGGCTCTCGCCTGGAGCATACCCTGTTTCAGAACCCGGAGGCCTCCGCCAACTGCGGGGCTTAATTCGCTTTGCGAATTGCCCCGCACGTGCTCCAGAGCCTGAAACAGGGTTTGCTCCAGGCGAGAGCCTGACTGGTAACAGGACGCACGCAGGGACACAGCGCACAGGGATGTCAGGGGGTTATTTGTTGCCGCTTTGTTATACTGGACGCACAACTAATACTATGAAAGGTTATACATTGTGGTTAAAGTATCTGTGGTTATACCTGTGTTTAATGCAGAGCGGTTTTTGCGTGAGTGCATCAATAGTGTTCTCAAACAGTCATTGAGCCAAATAGAGATCATCTGCGTTGATGATGCCTCTACTGACAAATCCCCGGCAATCCTTAAGGTGTATGAGAAGCTGGACAAGCGCATTAAGGTGCTTACTCAAGAAAAAAAGACGAGTGAGGGCGCTGCCAGAAATAGAGGGCTCAAAGAGGCAAAGGGCAAGTATGTGGTTTTTTGGGACGCCGACAACCTCTTTGAACCGGATGCCCTGGAAAGAATGTACCTTCAGTGCGAGAAGGACAGGGCTGTTATCTGTATCTGCGGAGGAAGTATCTACGATGTAGATAAACGCTTATTGGTTGCTGCTGATAGCTGGCTTGACTTGAGCAAGATACCACCGGTCATTCCTTTTAATTCCCAAAAGAACTCATGGGTGGCTTTTCAGTTTACCAATTCGCTGCCCTCAAACAAGATGTTTTTTCGAGACTTCCTTGTGGCCAGGAATTTGAGTTATCAGGATATGCGCTCTTGCAGTGATGTTACCTTCACCTATGCTGCCCTGGCTTCAGCCAAGCGCATAACGGTTGTTGACAGACCTCTGGTGGTACTGCGCAAGCATTCTGCCCATGATACAGAAGCCACCAATGTTCAAAACTTGCAAGACGCCGATGACAAGGATCTGCAAGATGCCGAGGCTCAGGGTCAACAAGACGCCAGCAGCCAAGGCAGCTATGGTTTTTATGACGCCTTGCTCTATTTAAAGAAGTGGCTTGCAAAGGAAAAGCTCACCAAAACCTTTGCAAGAAGCTATGCCGAGCTTGCATTGAATACCTGTATCGACAATCTAAGCAATCAAAGAAACAAGGAAGAGTGGCTCATCTTAGCCCAACGTCTCAAGGACGAGTTTTTTGAGGATTTGGGTCTCCATAAACACCCCGCCTCCTTTTATTCGAATAAAAAGAACTATCAGATCATGAAGTGGCTGATGAAGAGCTCGACTGAAGACATTATTGCCCAAGAATCCAACTTGAGAAAGAGCGAGGGCTTTATACAAGATATAGAGGAGGGAGCCCTTCAAAAAAAGGAAATAAGTATCCCCCAAGAAGCACAGGAAAGTGCCCCCGTTCAACACGACGAACTCGTAAAAGTATCGGTAATCATACCGGTTTACAACATGGAAGCCCACCTGGAAGAGTGTCTTAACTCTGTGCTGAAACAAACACTCTCGGACATAGAGATTATCTGCATCAACGATGGCTCTACTGATAATTCTGCAGCTGTATTGGAGCAGTACAAACAAAAAGATGCGCGCGTAAACATCATCACACAAGACAACTGCGGTCTGTCAGAAGCACGAAGCACAGGCTTGAGGAGCGCGCAGGGCAGTTACGTTGCGTTTTTAGACGGCGATGATCTTCTTGCCTGGTGTGCCTTAGAACAGCTCTACAGGCAAGCAGTTGAAAAGGGTCTTGATGTACTGTTCTTTGAAGCCACTGGTTTTTATGACTCCCCCCAACTCTATAGAAAAATGTCTGCCTATCAGCTTTGCTATCGATACAAAAATAACTACGCATCAGTGCAAAACGGCAAAGAGCTCTTTGTTGAATTGATGAGTAACAAGGAGTTTAAGCCCAGCGCCTGCATGCAGTTTATACGCAGGGCTTTCCTGGAAGAAAACCATATAGACTTTTCTAGCAGAGTGCTTCATGAAGACAATCACTTTACTCTGCGCTCCCTTATGTCCGCCCAAAAGGCTCTGGTGCAAAGGGAGCCACTCTATTTGCGGCGCGTGCGTCAAGACTCCGCTATGGCTGCAAGAGACTGGAGCTATATCTACGGCCATCTTGTATGCCTCGGCCTCACTCGCCAGTCCCTGATAGAGCAGGGCATAAGCAGCAAGGAGTTCATAGATGCTGTTGCGCAGTGGCAAACGCTCATAGGAGCGTCAATTGCTACAGCTTATAAAAACCTCGACGCAGCTGAGGTGGATGCACAGATTGCTGCACTCTCTGCTGATGAACGGGGCAAGACCTTGCTCTTGCTCAGATCCATTCTCCAAGGAGAAAACGCACTACATGAAAAACACAAGGAGCTGGTGGATCAAAACAGGTGGTTTAAGGCAGAAATAAGAAATACCAAGCAATCTGCGTCCTACCGTGTGGGCTCATGCCTCACGTGGCCAGCGCGCATACTCAAGGGTAGGCAGTAATAACAGCAAGCAGGGTCATTATTAAAGAAAGAAGTTCGTGATGATAAAAGTATCTGTAGTCATGCCAGTATATAACGCAGAGCGGTTTTTGAGGGAGTGCCTCAATAGTGTCATTGGGCAAACCCTTAAAGACATTGAAATCATTTGTGTAGATGATGCCTCCAGCGATAAATCGCCGGCAATTCTGAGTGTATATGCAAAGCTGGACAAGCGCATCAAGGTGTTGACTCACAACAGCACGCAATATGCAGGTGTTGCCAGAAATAAAGGACTCATGGAGGCAAAGGGCAAGTACCTGGTGTTTTGGGACGCGGATGATTTCTTTGAGCCCGATGCGCTGGAAAAGATGTATCTGCAGTGCGAGAAAGACGAGGCGGACATCTGTGTGTGTGCTGGTCGTGTGTACAATATGGTTTTGCGCCAGCTTGTGTCTGCGCACCATTATCTTGACTTAAGCGCACTGCCCTCTGAGCTTCCCTTTGCCGCAATGGATCATCCAGAAGCTGCACTTCGGTTTACCAACCCGGCACCTTGGAACAAGATGTTTAACAGGGAGTTTATTAAGAAAGAGGGCATAGAGTTTCAAAATCTGCGCAGCAGCAATGATGTCTTCTTTACCTATGCCGCACTCGCTGTGGCAAAGCGCATAACAGTGGTGGACAGAATACTCATTAACTATCGAAGTGGAACCACCCATAGTCTGCAAGAGACAAACGCGCAAAGCCCCTTCTGCTTTTACGAAGCACTGCTGCACTTGCGGGAATGGCTCACTGAGCGCCAGCTGATGAACGCCTATGAAAAGGGCTATCTCAATCTAGCGCTGGGCATGTGCTTTTACAACCTGAGCTATCAAAAAACAAAGGACGCATGGCTTATTGTGGCTGAAAAGCTCAAAGATGAGATTTTCAAGGACCTGGGCTTATTGAAGCATCCAAGGCACTACTTTTCTAGCCAGCAAAACTATGATGCCATGATGAGCCTGGTAAAGAAAAGTTCCAAGCAACTTGCTGCCCATGAACCACAACTGCAACAAGATGAAGGAACCAAGGACAACTCTGAAGAAAAGGCTCTAGCCGAGCAAGATGACTCCATAAAAGTATCAGTCATTGTTCCCGTTTACAATACGGAGGAGTACCTGGAGGAGTGCCTCAGCTCGGTAATCAGGCAAAGTCTGTCTGCTATAGAGATTCTCTGTGTCAATGATGGCTCTACCGATGGCTCTGCTGCCATATTGGAGCGATATGCAAAAAAGGACAAGCGCATCAAGGTCATCACACAAGAAAACTCAGGACTCTCGGTGGCCAGAAACACCGGCCTCAACAGTGCCCAGGGCACCTATGTCAATTTTCTCGACAGCGATGACCTTTTGCCCTGGTGTGCTCTCGAGCACCTTTATGCGCTGGCCTCGACAAAAAACCTTGACCTCCTGTTTTACGAGGCAGAAAGCTTCTATGATCGAGCAGAGCTCTATACGCAGCATCCAGCCTATCGCACGTGCTATCGCTACCAAGGGGGTTATGAACAACCACTCTGTGGCCAAAAGCTGATGATAAGCTTGATGGACAACCATGACTTTAAGCCAAGCGCCTGCCTCCAGATGTTTAGACGAGCCTTTTTGGTTGATGAGGCTATGAGCTTTTATCCGGGCATTCTTCACGAAGATAACCTCTTTACCGTACATGGCCTGATGGTTGCCAAGAGGGCAGGGGTGCTGGGAGAGCCTCTCTACCTGCGTCGCGTGCGCGAGGACTCAATCATGTCAGATAAAAACTGGAAACATGCATATGGATACCTTGTGTGCCTGCGAGAGATCAATAAGCTTCTTGTTGATCTTCAAATAAAAAACAGCAGCTTTATTGACGCGGTTCTTGCCTACCAAGTCATAGTAGGGGAGACCATCATCTTGCTGCTTGAGAGCCTCGGCGCAGAAGAGGTAGAAGCACGAATGGCTACTTTGCCACCAGGCGAGCGCGCCCAGATAACCTTGCTGCTTGCAAATATTATGCAGAATAGAAGCGCCCTTCAAGAGGTGCAAGCTGAGCTGGAGGCTCAAAACAAGCACTTTACTCGTGAGCTTAAAAGTACAAAAGAGTCTGCCTCTTTTCGCGCAGGTGCCGTGGTCACCTGGCCTCTGCGAAAACTCAAGCGGCTGACACAAGGCAAGTAACTCCCTATGCGCACAACTCCTCAAGCCAAACAAGCACTTGTGAGCGTGATTGTTCCCATCTACAATGTTGAGCCTTACCTCAGGCAGTGTTTGGAGAGCGTGGCTGCTCAAAGCCACAAAGCCTTGGAGGTTGTGCTCGTTGACGATGGTTCTACCGATGGCTCCCCATCTATTGCCGAGGAATACGCTGCTCTGTACGGTTGGCTGTTGATAAGGCAGGCAAATCAAGGGTTAAGCGCCGCACGTCAAGCGGGTCTCAATAGCTCAGCTGGCTTATACGTGACATTTTTAGACAGCGATGACCTGCTGGCACCGGACGCAATAGAGGTTTCTTTAGAAGCACTTTTGGCTCACGATGTAGACATTGCTGCATTCAGGCTCATGGAGTTTGCGTTGGACGAAGAAGTCAAGCTCGAATATGCCAGCGCCAGAAAACCGCATACCCCCATCATGGTAAAAGAGCCCCTGCGCTATCACTTTACTCCAGACGAGCGGCCTTTCTACATTTTTACCATGACTGCCTGTGGCAAGCTCTTCAAGAAGACACTGCTAGAAGGCATAGACTGGGAGCTTATTGACTTCAAGTCAAATGAAGACGAGCTCTTCATATGCTATCCCTACCTTAGGGCTGAGAGGGGCATGGTGCTCCTTGACAGAGCGCTCTATTTTTACCGAAAGAATGAGGCAAGCAAGACACGCGGTGTTTATTTGAATGCCTACAGGGGAGTGCCTCTGACCCGTATGCAGTTCCTCAGATGCATGTTTGATGTTGTCAGTCACATAGTTGGTCCAGGGCACAGGGACTATTTTGTTAACTACTACGTTACGATGAATATAGAGCTCTACGCACGCGATTTCATTGCCGTGGATAATGCTTCTTCGCCTGTAAAAGACTCTGATACCTTGCAGTTGAGATCAAATCTTGACGAAGTGATTGACGACTACCTGGCGCTTGCGCCTCACATTACACAACCAGGCATATATCGTATAGCCGAGTCGTATAAAAAAGACGGGTTTACTGGCTATTTGCGAGCAATGGTACAATATCAGGTGAAGATCCGCGAGGATAATATCAAGCTGAAAGACAGAGAGTTAGCGGCGCTGTACTCTTCTCAGTCCTGGAGGATAACCAAGCCACTCAGAAGTCTTCTGGCCGTCCTAAGAAAGAGCCCCAAGTGAGTCAAGTGAGCCTGAATGAACAGTGATTGCAACAAGATAAAAGTCTCAGTGCTCGTGCCAATCTATAACGTAGAACAGTATCTTGCCGAGTGCCTTGAGAGTATCATTGGGCAAACCCTGAGGGAGCTACAGATCATTTGCATTAACGATGGCTCAACTGACGGCTCTCTGGCTATTATTGAGTCATTTAAAGAGCGCGATGCTCGTATTGAGATCCTCAACAAGGCCAACTCGGGCTATGGAGATTCCATGAATCAAGGTCTGGCTCTTTGCAGGGGCAAGTATATTGGCATAGTTGAGTCTGATGACTGGGTCTTGCCACAGATGTTTGAGGATCTCTACAATTTGGCCGAAAAACACGATGTGCAAGTGGTCAAGAGTAATTTCTTTCACTACTATACTGAGCCAGAGCAGAGGTTTTTTTATGAGCTTCTTCCTCCCGATCAATATAACAAGGTTATTAATCCTGCAACTGTTTTTGAGCTGTTTTGCCAGATGCCTGCCATTTGGTCTGCGCTCTACCGAAGAGATTTTTTACATGACAACCAGATACGCTTCCTTGCAACGCCCGGCGCCGCTTATCAAGACACCTCTTTTGGCTTTAAGGTGTGGGCTTTTGCAACGCGAGTGTATTTGACCAAGCAGGCATATCTGCACTACCGCCTCGACAATGAATCATCCTCGCTTCATAACCTCAGCAAGGCTTTTTATGTAGTTGATGAGCTCTGCGAGATGGAACGCTTTACTGTAGAGCAAGGCATTGATGAGTATCTGTCGCATCTTGTGCAAGAGCGTAAGGTCAGTATATTCTTTTGGACTCTTAAAAGGCTTTCTGGCAAGAATGCAGAGGACTTTGCCCAAATGATGACCGAGCAGTTTGAGGCTGCTCGCAGTGCGAAGCTGCACGATTATTCAGTCATCAGCTTTGAAGATGAGTGTAATCTTGTCGGCTTTTTTCGCTGCCCTGAGCGGTTTATCAATCAAGATGAGCGCCAAGGCAAGCTGTTCTCGAGGGCCAAGGCTCTGGCACTGAAGCTGTTTCGTTCCTATAAACGCCAACAGGTATTGCTTGAGCAGCTCGAAGAACTCACCATAAGAAACGAAGTGCTTGCCGCAAGAATCAAGCGCTCTCAGGGTCAAAATGCTCTGGCATATGAAAAGAGCGCTGAAGAACAAGGGCTAGAAGACCATAACAATGCATCGTCCACGGCAGCCCAAAGAGTGTATGCTGCGCTCAGCCCCTCCAGAAAACTCCAGCTCAAAAGTCTCGCGCTTGGTAAAGAGATTGCACGGCAGCAACTCCAGCTCAACGACCTGATTAGACCCCACCCAGGAGGAGTGCTCGAATGAAAATTGGCTCACCTAAGGTTTCTGTCATCATTCCGGTTCACAATACCGATAAGTACCTTGCACAATGCCTTGCATCGGTACGCAATCAAACCTTGAGAGATATAGAAATACTTTGTGTTGACGATGGCTCAACCGACCAATCCCTCTCGATACTGGAAATGTGCGCCAGCGTAGATGAAAGAATCAGAATCATTACCAAGGACAACGGCGGCGTATCTTCAGCGCGCAATGTTGGCATTAGAGCTGCAAGAGGCATGTGTGTAATGTTTCTCGACTCGGATGACTTCATTGATAAAAGAGCCTGCGAAAAAATCTATATGACCATGAAGGCCAGCCAGGCTGACATCATTACCTTTGGGGGAAACTGCTATCCACCAAGCAGTGCAACTGCCTGGCTCATTGACTCCATGAGTCCACGAAACATTGTGTACGATGGCTTTGATATCGATATAATCTTTAAGGAAAAATCCCGTCCCTACATCAGGTGCGCCCTCCATTCAGACTTCCTCAAACGAACGGGCTTGCTGTTTGACGAGGAGCTCATGCTTTGTGAGGATCACATATTTTTGTTCTTTGCCTATGTGCGCTCAAGAAAAACTGTGTTCATATCGGACAAGTTTTATTATTACCGGTTTGTACGTGCTGACTCGATAATGGCCACGAAAGATCAAGACCTGCTGGAAAAAGCCTTTGGCCATGCGCTTTGTGCCGAGAGAGTATTTGAGGACTGGCAAGAAAATGGGATTCTCCTCACCTACGCCAATGAGATGCTTGAATGGTACTTGTCTTTTAGCACACTTGGCTATGAGGGTCTCAGGTTTAGAGAGCCAGACAAATCGGTATTGATGCTGCGCCTCAAAAAGGGTTTGGACAGACATTTTCGCGGACTCAACCCAGCCAAACCCACTTCCTATGCCGGCTCAACCGGAATGCGTCACGAGGCGAGAGAAACTTTTGAGCAGGTCTTGAGCACCTGTATTAAAACCGGCATAAAAGAAGAGATGCCAGACTTTGTTCCCAGCAACTCAAGAATTCTTGAACTCTTGGGCACCGAAAGACATGTTTCGTTGGCCACCGGACAGTATGAGACCGTCTTTAAGGAGCGATCTGGCTATATCAAGCGAGTTCTTAAGCGCATTTTGCCTTTACCTGCCAGAAGCACGCGCATCATGATGGACGATTTAAGAGTTCAGATTACTTCTTCGATAGAGCGAGCTCAAACCATTCATGACTCTTCTGAGGCAATCTACCTGTTGACTCTGGAGTATATAAGAAAGAAGGATGCAGATTCGTTGTACCCAGTAGCCATTGAAGACCTTCGCCAGCCGCTTTAAGCTTGCAGGTGTACGCAAGAAGAGCTGTGCTCAGGGAGCCGGAAGGACGAAAGAATGCTGACAACATCACCTCCCCAATTTCTTTCTGATACCTGGAAGCGTATTTCACCTTCTATCAAAGCCACCTTCTTTTCCTCCTTAATCCTTGGTCTGGTGGTGCACCTGTTTGTATTTACCAACCACCTGCCAAACCATGACGGAATTCATTATTTAGTCTCAAACATTGATGGAGCTGATTCTGGACGCTGGTTCTCGTTTTTTCCTGCTCTCTTATCGAGCCCATTCAGCCTGCCGTGGGTCAATGGCTTGCTGAGCATTTTGTACCTCTCGTTTGCTGCCTGCCTTGTTGTGTCCTTGTTGAAAATCCAAGAGCCGCTTTATTGCGTCTTAATCGCAGCCCTGATGGTCAGCTTTCCGTCAACCACCAGCATCTTTTGCTTTCTACACTCTGCTGATGTTAATTTCTTTGGGCTGCTACTGGCATGTCTTGCAGCTTATCTTGCCTACCGGTTTAAGTATGGCGCTATTGCTGCGGTGTTTACCCTGGCTCTGTCGCTTGGCATCTATCAAACATGGCTGGGGCTTTGTGCTGGACTATTGCTTCTAGCTCTGGTCATCGATGCACTCTTAAAAGATGAGCCAATCAAAAAGCTTCTGATACGAGGCTTTAAATATCTGGGCGTCTTGCTGGCTGGCGTTGTGGTTTACCTCCTGATAATGAGGATGTCGCGACCCGATGGATTAATAGCCTACATGGGTTTAGACAATATGGGACAGATACCTCTTGTTGACATACCCTCTTTGATCTACAAAGCCTACGGGAGTATGCTCAAATACTTTTTCCTTGACACCTGGGGCTTGCACTATTCGTTTATGGCTGTGTTATTTGGTCTGCTTGCGATAACTGGATGCTTTTTGCTTGTTTTACTGTGTAAGCAACGTGGCCTTGCAAAACAACCCGGCAAGCTTGTCCTTCTTATCTTCTTGCTTGCGCTATTTCCTTTGGGCTGCAATATCATCTATGTACTCAGCCCAGACTATGTACACACTCTCATGGTGTATCCTACGGTGCTCGTATTGATGCTGCCGCTCGTGCTCGTGTCACACAAGCAGTCATTAGCACAGCAGCCAAAAGATGAAGGTTCGCTCATTACTCATGGCAATACTGCCCTTGCACGTCTACCTGCGCTCGAAATACTTGCATCGTGGTTCATAGTGGGAATCGTTGTGGTAACTGTTTTCAATTATGGCATCGTTGCCAACAAGAGTTACTTTAAGCTCAACATTGGTTATGAACAGGCCTATGCGCAGTCAATCGGCCTGACCACTCAGATAAAAAGCCTTGAGGGGTACACGCGCGATACCCATGTGGTGCTGGTGGGACGATACAATCACGGCATTGCCAATTATCAGCCGTCTTTGCCCGAGATAGAGAGCTTTGGCCCCACTGGCACCTTAAGCGGTGATAATCTCATTGCAGACTTTAGCTTTCATAGTTTTCTTACCAAGTACCTGGGCTTTCCTAATCCAATTACGTATCACTTTGATGCGGTAGTCAGCAGCAAGGATATTGCCGCTCAACTCAAGGAGTTGCCACTCTACCCAAGCCAAGGATCGGTACTCTTTATCAACGACGTTATTTATGTTAATTTGTCATATCCAGCCGAGTAGAGGGTAAAAACATGGAACATCCCCTATTGATATCAATCATTATTCCTGCATACAACGCAGCAGAACATCTAGATGCCAGTCTTGGCAATGCACTCGCTCAATGCTCTGGCGAGGTGGAGGTTATCCTGGTTGATGACGCAAGCACCGATGCTACCCTGGAGCTCGCACAAGAGCTCGCCAAGGATAGCCCCTACGCCACCGTTTTAAGCCATGCTGAAAACCAGGGTCCGGCAACAGCACGTAGCACTGCTATCAAGCAGGCACGAGGCGAATACTGTCTTTTTGTAGACGCAGATGACGAATTGTCGCTAGAGGCATACAAGGTTCTCTCAAAAGAGATACGGTTCAAGCCAGTTGATATTTTGCATTTTCCCATGGAGTTTGAAGTGCGGGGCAAAATTGCTGAATCTACGGTGGATCACATGCAGCGCTACTTTACTCCCCCCAATCAGCAGCTGCTAGGGTGGCAAATTGCAGAATCCGCCTTTATGCACTATGAACACAGCTGGAATCTTCCTGGCAAGCTGATTCGCACAAAGCTCTGCAAGCAGGCTCTGGAAATGATGCCCAAAACCAACGTCCTATTAGGCGAGGATCTTCTCTTCTACTTCTTTATTGCCAGTCTTGCCGAGTCTTATCGGGGCATGGCTAGTAAAAGATTCTATAAGTACTGCTATGGCTTGGGGGGCAGCAACAGGCACTCCATAGATCTGGATCAGTTTACCCGGCGCTTCGTAAACACTGCCGAAATAACCAAGCAGATTGATCTTGCCATGCAAGGCAAGAATAAGGCTTCATCCTATGAACGAGTTCTTGCCTCCATTAGCAATCATTTGCTGGGCGAGACCATGGATGCTATTTTTACCCTGCTGCCACCTGGGGACAGAGCCGCCGGTTTGGCCTTGGTGCAAGATGCCTGGTCTGCCTCTGACCTCATATCATTTGTGGGTAAGTTTGCCTGGAACGACCCCTATTGGGCGAGCGAATTGCTTGCCTGCGATCAATGGGGGAGCGCCAGGAGCAACGGCTACAATCAAACTGCTTGCTATATGCCACAATACTGCCCTGAGCAGCTGCAAGCTTACTCCCAAAAGTCCAGGGAGGCAGACACTCATAGAGCCAGCATTCTCTTGCTTGAGGAACCGCTCGCTTTTAGTGAGGCCTGCCCCAGTGACTTCCACCTGCTGAGCGTGGCGCCGAGACTACCTTATACTACTGCTGCTTCTTATAAGAGCCGTGCCCGCGTGCTCGAAGAATATGTTGCTCATCACCAGATTGGCCAGGTAATACTCCTGGAATACTACGACCGCCTGTTCTTTTGGGATGTGGCGCTTTTGAGCCTATTGGGAGTAACGGTTGTTGACAGCAAAGGCAAGGAGCTTAAGGATACGCTGAGCTCGCCAGAGCTTCTTAAGAAGGCCTTGCGCAAGGGAAGATCAGGCGAGTGGCAAAGCAAGCTCGCAGCCAGTAACTTTGCCCGTGAGCATCTGGGTCATGAGTTTGCCCTGCGAAGCTACAGACTACAGGCATTGCCAACCAGGCAGAAGTTCTTCTCAAAACACCCTCAACTAAAGAAAGTTCTCACAAGACCGTACAGGTTCCTTATAGGGATACTGGGCAAGCCCTAGGAGATAAGATAATCATGTACGAAGCTGGCAAAAAGATCTCTATCATCATATCTGCCCAAGCTGAGGGCATCTTTGTTCACAAGACTATTCTCTCTGTTAACGAAGCTATGCGATCCCTGGCGAGTGAGGTAGATTTTGAGCTCATACTTCTAGTAGATAATCCCGATGATAAAACCAGGGAATACCTTGCTTGCAACAAGGAGGGCTTACTGCAAAACGTGCAGATAGTGGTCAACGAGCCCTCAGACCAGGGTCTATATTGCCAGGCGGCCTTTGATCTGGCAGAGGGTTGCTACGCCATCTTGCTCAAGGCAGGCGATTTGCTGGGCAGCAGCTTTCTCAGCACTGTTGTCAAGAGCCTGTTTTTGCCTGGACAGGCACACAAGTCCCGTATCTTTCACCCAGAGTATCTTGTCCACTTTGGGTGTGAGGAGTGGCTTGAAGTACTTGATACGAGCAGCTTGCCAGAACAAAGCGCGCTGCTGGCAGTCTACGATAACTACTGGGGCTCTATCATGGTTGCCCCTCGAGAATTACTGGTATCAAATCCTCGCCCCAGGGCGGCAGAAGGCCTGGGGCACCTTGAGTGGTGGCTTAATGCTACTGCCATAGCGCAAGGTATAGAGCAGGTAGTTGTGCCACGGAGTGTGTGCTTTGTGCGCGAGACAAGCTTAAGCAATGCCAGGACAAGCAGCTGGCGGCCTCCTCAAGTTCTGCCAAACAATAAACTCTTTTCTGGCGCGCTTCTGCGTGGTGAGCGCAAGGAAGAGGTAGATTACTACGGCATCTTGGAAAATAGTCGCGTGAGCAAGCTACGCAAGCTCAAAGACTTCGTTTACGGAAGCTTTCCCTCTCTTTACCTGAAGCTCTACCATGATATTAAGGTTCCTCAAAAACTAATGCAAAAGCAAAGAGCGCTCGGCTTGCCCGAGTGGGCCGTCAATCAGCTGGACAGCGGCATTGAGCTCAAAAAACTGGGCAAAAAAGATACGCCTCAGTGGCTTTTGGACGAATGGATGCACATGCATTGGCTTGATGCAGCGGTAATTCCGCCAGACAAGATGCCCAGACCCATCGCCTTGAGAAACAAAAAAGATGAAACGCAGCTGGCAATTAAAGTAGGGGAGCAGTTTAAAAACATGCTCTCGCAGCTGAGGCATAACAGCTATGACTATGTAATGATACTGCCGTGGGTGATGGTGGGAGGCGGAGACAAGTACTCTTTGGAAATGCTCAATATGCTCAAGAAGCTCAGGCCAGACAGGCGCTATTTGCTCGTGGCAACTCATTACGCTCAAAACGGCTACATTAACAGGCTCGACGAGGACATTGACTTTGTGGACATAGGCAACATTGCCATAAGCTCTTCTTATAGGGTTCAACTCCTTTTATTGGAACATTTGGTAGAAACAGTCAAGCCCTCCTATGTGCAGGTCATCAATAGCGAGCTTGCCTACGATTATCTGGTGCGCAATAAGCAGTATTTAGCCAGTCAAGACATCTCGGTCATTATCACCTCGTTTAACATGCGCATTGACAAAGGCTTTGCCTCAAGCTTTACTGTTTCGCATGCGCCCCAGGTGCTTGAGCAAGCCACCCTGGCAACCAGCGATAATTTCGAGACCTTGAGGATATGGCAAGAGGATTATGGTATTAATGAAGATCGACTGATGTGCATTCGCCAAGGCGTTGAGTTTGCTCAAAATGAAGGGAGCGCCATCAAAAAAGCAGGCTCCAGGCTCAGGGTGCTGTGGGCCTCGAGACTCGATGCTCAAAAGATACCAGAAATAATTCCAGATATTGCCAAGCAGGTCAGCAGCTTTGCCGACATTGATATATATGGATACTTTGCTGATAAAAAGTACAAAAAGGTAATGAAGCACCTGCCAGGAAACGCACGCTACAAAGGCGAGTTTTCGGGTGGTTTGGCAGCGCTCAACAAAGAATCTTATGACGTGTATCTCTACACTTCCAGCTCTGATGGCACACCCAATGCCATTCTTGAGAGCTTTGGCATAGGCCTGCCCGTGGTTGCTCCTGCCGTTGGTGGCATTTCTGATGTAGTCATTTCTACCAAGACGGGAGTTTTGGTTAAGGACTATCTCGATGCCTCTGAGTACGCCGAGGCTTTACAGACAATGAGGGACGATGTACTGAGGCATGAACTTGCTCAAGCGGCACAGCAATTCCTGCGAGAAGAGCTTTCGCCAGAAACCTTTATGGTCAACATGCAAAGCTTTGCCCAGCGGATAGGCCTTTAGTGAGCGCCAAAAACGTCATGCAGTGTACTAGTGCTAGTAGTTGCACAGATAGGCGCGGTTATCCACAAAGACAAGCTGTTCATCCAGTTGAAGCGTGTCCCAGTCCTTGCCTGCAAAGTATCTATCGTAAACAGAATCATCCATTGAGCCCAGGTGGATTTCTCTCTCGCCAAATAGGTTGATAAGGTTAGAAATACTCCAGCCTGTGTTGATGGCCTTGGCATTGCTTTCATAGGCAAGGTATCTAATACCCGGGTAATTATAGGTGGGGTTTGTGTCAAGCCTATTGGCAATCGAAACCACCTTAATGCCTGTTTCTTCTTCATAGGCAGTAATGCGTGCGTTTATCTCTCGGGCAACCATGGCATCGGCCGTCTGAGTGATTTTGTTATCGGTAGACAAATCGGAGACAACCACAGTAACCGCAAGAAACAAAAGTGAAGTGGCGGCAATTGTTGTCATTGTTGCCAAGCGTGCTCTTGGCGTTGCATTGCCTTTCTTTTCGCCACTCCAACCTTTATGCAAAAGCAAGGAGGGCAGCAATAAAAAGCAGCTTAACACTGCCCAAATGCCAAAAACGCTTCTGAATGGCATCCACAACACCTCAGCAATTGTGTGAATAGCAAAAACGCAAAGATAGCAAGCTACCAGGGCTAACAAGAAACTGAGCCTGAGCTTGAGAGGCTGCTGCATCAAAGTAACATAGGTAGCGATGGCCATAATGCAGAGCAGAAGGCAAAAAGGTATCAACACGCTTGAGCCTAGCGCCCACTTGAAGTAATGAGGCTGCGCAATGAGAATCGATACAATGTTGGCTGCAATGCTCATTGGGTTAGCAGTTGTTGTTCCATAAGAGTACGCCTGCCCAAGGAAATGAGCATACACCTGCATAAATAAAACTTGAAACAAGGCAGCGCCCAGAGCCACTCCAAATACCATTAACCAGTTGCGTAAAAAAAACTTGGCAGATTGCAGCTCAACTGCCCTCAACCATACCAGGATACTTGCCAATGCAAAGAAAATTCCGAGATACGCTTGGTAAACCCCCAAAGCAAGTATGAGCATGAGCACCGAGAGCAGTTTCATTGCCCGTTGCTCTTTAACAAAAAAACTAACTGAAAGCGCAGTTAAGAGGCTACCAAACGCTACGAAAAGAGCACATTCTGGAAACAGCATCAACTCCATGATGAAGGGGTTGATGAAGACAAGTGCACAGCCAAGATTAATGGCCAGGGCATTGCCAAGGGAGTCGCTTTGCATACGACGTATGAAAATCCTGGCAATAATCGTGATTGAGCCTGCGCTGGACAAGATCATGATGATATAGAAGATCTGCTGACCGAGTACGATATCAAAACCAAAAAGCAGCTGGGCACCTCTCAAGAGGCCAGCTGTGTAGCTGGCACGAGTCAGGTAGTCAGCCCATAAAAAAGACTCCAGATTCGTTGTTAAATGAAAATAGGAATCTACAGAAAAGTGCATACGCAACACCAAGGGGGCCAACATGATAAAGGCCAAGACAGTGTTGGCAGCCAGCAGGATTATCATTTGACGTCTTGGCGTAAGAGACTGCCAAAGAGCTAACGTGGAAGAGCTCTTGCTCATGCTAGTGTTTGTGGCGTGCATAGGCCTCCATTCTTCACTGTGTTGTCTTAGCTGCTGGCATGGGAGCTTAGAGGTTACTGCTCAGTTCCGGGCAGGAGCCTGAGCAGTAACGCTTAGTGTACCACTACTCCGAGCAGCAAGCTGTGCTCTCACAATAAATAGGCACTGTTATGATAGAGTGGATTCGTGTAAACGATTGTTGAGAAACGAAAGGGCGCTATGCTTTCTGGGCACAGCCAAAGACATAAGAACGTGCAGCACATGAAAGAGCAAGTTGAGTTTTCCATCAAAGAAAACACCAAACTGCTCAACATGCTCAGTGGTCAAAACGAGCTGTCTTTTGACCCGCCAGCCAAACAGGAACAAGCTGGTGCCCCAGCGGGCAGTGCAGTTGCAGACAGTGCCTCGCAGACTTTGCCTCAGGGCTTGCCTGCTGCAACCTCAGCTTTGGTGAGCATCATAGTGCCCGTGTACAACGCAGAGCGCTATCTGAAAAACTGCTTGGACAGCCTCAGGGCGCAGAGCTTGGAGGCCATAGAGATTATTTGCGTTAACAACGGCTCCACCGACGACTCTCTCGCTATTTTGCACGAGTACGCAGAGCTTGACCCTAGAATCATCGTGATTTCTCAAGACAATCTCGGGCCTTCTGCCGCACGTAATGCAGCTCTGAGGCGTGCACAGGCTCCCTATGTTATGAGCTGCGATGCAGATGACAGTTTTGACAGCAATATGTGCCAAATGATGCTCAATACCCTTGTGAGAGAGGATGTCGATCTTGTCATTTGCGGCATGCGCGTTATCTATGATGTGAGCGAGAGGATGCCAGAAAACATCAACGAATCCTACCGCTTTAGATACTTTGGCAAGCAAGTGGTCACTTTCCAAACCGCATTTTCCAATAATGTTTCTGCGTGTAACAAGATTTTCAAGCGTGAACTTATAGACAAATACGAGATTGACTTTCCTGAGGGCCTGCTCTTTGAGGATGCGTACTTCTATGAAGCCTATATGACTGCCGCTCAAACTGTCTACTTTCTTCCTGTTCCTCTCTATAATTACCTACGCCATGACACCAGTATCATGTCGACTGCCTACACCATGCAAAACACCTCAACAGATCACCTTTTGATAGGCTTTAGACTTTGGGATTTCCTGGAAAAGAACACGCTGCTCGATAGCCACGGTGAGTATTTTTGGAGCAGATTTAAGCAATATGCCACCTTTGCCTTTAAGCACTCCAAGGGAGCAAAATATGCAGAGGCAAAGCGCCTGGCGCGTGCATTTATCAAGGAGCGCAAGAGTAGTTTTAATAAAGCATCTTTCAAAACCCGTACGAGCATCATCATACTGCTCAATACTAAATTCAAGGTGCTCTACGCAATCTACTGCCTGGCTCAATGGCTTACCGGCAAGCTGTCGAGATCTGATGCGCCTTACAATGAGCTGATTGGTCTGATTAATCAAAACCTGGCATTAGAGGCGCAGATAAAAGAGTTGCTGACAGAAGATGCCTATCGGGCAGGTTAGCAGTTAGGAGAAGAGTTGATGCAGTCAAGAAGATTAATACAAGGTGCCAGTGTATTGGTTACTGGTGGAGCTGGCTTTATTGGGAGTCATTTGGTAGATGCCTTAATTGACCAAGGTGCAGCAGAGGTAGTGGTTGTTGACAATATGTTCTTGGGCAAGCGAAGCAACCTCAGCGAAGCTATTGAGCGAGGAGCCGTGCTTTACGAACAGGACGCAGAAGAACTTGAGGCGCTCACCAAGATTATCGAGCATCACAACATAGACATTGTCTTTAACCTTGCAACTAAGGCACTCATCTATTCCTTTATAGACCCCTTGGACGCCTATATGACCAATGTGGTAGTAATGGGCAACTTGCTTGAGCTTCAGCGCAGGGGCGCTTTTAATACTCTTTGCCACTACTCCTCGTCTGAGGTGTATGGCACTGCGTATTATGAGCCTATGGATGAGCAGCATCCCTATAATGCCACCACCACGTACGCCGGAGGCAAAGCTGCAGCAGACATCATGCTCAAAACCTGGGTCAACATGTTTGACCTTGACGCCTTTATCATTAGACCTTTTAACAACTATGGACCACGCCAAAACTGGGAGCCGCCGCTGGCTGGTGTAATTCCCTTGACGGTTAGTCGCATCATGAAAGGCGAGGCACCCGAGCTGCACGGCAGCGGCAAGCAGAGTCGTGATCTCATTTATGTAAGCGATACCGTTGATGCTACCATCAAGCTCTTTGAAGTCATGCAGCCGGGTCGAGAGGTTAACGTCTCTGCTGAAGGCACCATTACCATGGAGGATCTCATTGCCAGGATTGCCAAAGAAATGGGCTATGAAGGTGAGACTGTGCGCGTAGATCGGCGTAAAGCAGACGTAGACTGTCACAATGCCACTAATGCGTTTTGCAAGAGCTTAATAGAGCTCAACATTCGCAGCATTGATGAAGGTTTACCCCAGACCATCGCCTGGTATAAAGAGAATCTATAGTGAACTCTAAGGATACACCAGAGCTCAGTCCAATCCAGTTGGACGCGACTCCAGCAAAGAGGCCAAGTTGGTATGTGTATGTGATGTTACATGGCATCATTGTTATGTACACGCTTGCTGCCATCTGTTCAAAGATGGCAGCAGGGTATGCATTTGGCTCCCTGCCCTTTTTTGCCTGGTATGCCGGCGTATTGCTTATCCTCTTTCTCTATGCCATCGTTTGGCAGCAGGTGCTAAAACGGCTTACGCTCACTACGGCATTTGCCAACAAGGGTGTCACCGTAATTTGGGGCATGCTCTGGGGAGCGTTGATCTTTGCCGAGCACATCAGCATTTGGATGATTATTGGCGCAGCCTTGGTGCTTGTTGGCATCATCTTGGTGGTGAGTGCCGATGAGTGAGCTTGCACTCTATATTCTCATAGCCGTAGGCTCGGTAATACTCAGCTCCATCTCGCAAATGATGCTTAAGATCAGTGCCAACAAGACCTATCCGAGCAGAGTAGCAGAGTACCTTAATCCGCTGGTGCTTTCTGGGTACACCATTTTCTTTCTTACCACTTTGATCATGGTGTATGCCTATCGCGTCATCCCCTTGTCTATCGGGCCCATCATAGAGGCCTTGGGCTATGTATTCATTGCCATCATTGGCTTTGCCATTCTGCGAGAGAAAATCACCAGAAAAAAGCTTCTCGGTATGCTGCTCATCATAGCCGGAGTAGTCATGAGCTCAATTACCCTATAATGCTATGCGTACCGTTTAAGGAGAGCAATGAAGCCCGATTTTTCCATCGTAGTACCTGCCTACAATGAAATTGAAAGCCTGCCGTCTTTACGCGCAGCAATAGACGAGTATATAGAGCAAGCTCCTATGTCCCTCCAATTTGTTTTGGTAGATGATGGGTCAATTGATGATACCTTTGGCGTCCTCAGCACCTGGAGCCTCAAAGGAGCACGCCTTAAAATCGTGAAGCTCTCTAAAAATTTTGGCTCACATGCAGCTATTCGCGCAGGCATATTTCATGCGGATGCAGACAGGGTCATGGTGTACTCATCGGACATGCCCGAGCCTTTGAGCGATGCTACACTCTTTTACGAGGGTCTTCAAAGTGGGGTTGAGCTGGTATACTCGGTTCGAAAAGACTACAAAGGAGATCTGGGAAGCAGAATTTTCTCAAAACTGATTAACCGGTGCATAGACAAGAATTATCCTACCGAGGGGCTCATTTGCGTTGCCTTTGGCGCCAAGATAAAGCATGAGCTCAACAGCGATATCGAGTCCAACTCCTCCTTTTTCTTTCAATTGTTTCAACTGGGATTTGAGCGCTTGGGCGTTCCAGTTTCATACAACGATCGTGTGATAGGTGTGTCAAAGTGGACTTTTGCTAAGAAAATTAAGCTGTTCATCGACAGCTTTGTGATGTTTTCCTTTGTTCCCATAAGGGCTATATCTGGAATGGGCGTGGTTCTTTCGGCCATAGGAGTCGTCTGGGCTTTAGCAATCATCATTGCGCGACTGTTTAACCTTCTTGAGTTTGAGGCGGGTTGGCCTACGCTTTTAAGCATTCTTTTGATAGGCTTTGGAGTTACCAATCTCTCTTTGGGTGTAATAGCAGAATACCTTGTACGTACGCTTGATGCTGCACGAGGCAAAAAGACCTTCGTTACCGACTGCGTCATCGTCAAGCCAGGAGACGGCGCCCTGTAATCAATCCCAATCGTACTTCACGCTGCCGTTTGTGGATACATTAACTCTGCCGACTACCTTGGCGGGCACGCCGAGGGCAATCGAGTTGTCGGGAATATCTTTGTTTACGAGGGCATGAGAGCCAATGAGACAGTGCTTGCCAATGGTTACTCCCGGGTTGATTACGGCCAGGGTGCCAATGACGCTGCAGTCCCCAATAGTTACAGCTCCGGTAGTGCCCGTATCACGCCCCCCAGAAAGGTAGCGCTTTGAGGAGTCATGGGTGTAAATGCATACACCGGCGGCAATGGTTACCCAGTTACCAATGCTCAGCTTGGCATGATAGCCATCGAGTATGGTGTTTGGTCCAACCCAGACATTCTCGCCAATTTCCACCTCTCCCAAGACCAGTGAGCTGTCGTACACTGAGCTTGCCGTACCCGCCCCAAGCTCAGCGGCCTTAGAGAAGCGATCAAAGAGAAGCTCGCCCGTGGGTACCATTCGATGGTAGCGCTCTCTCATTTGTTGGCGCAACACCCTGAGCAGTTCATCAATTTCGTGTTGGGAGCTCATTTGTCCTCCTTGAATCAAGTCTTACTTGCACTTGCGATATAATCAAATGCTAATGATAGCGCATGTTGCAAGGAGCGCTGGTTTTGGTAATAAGACAAAAGAAACGCAAAGGCAGGCTGTATGATTAGACTAGTAAAGCCCTATATCAGCTTTGAAGATGTAGAAGATAACATAAGAGAGATTTTTGCTTCTGGCATACATACCAAGGGTGTCTATTCAAAGCTCTTGCCTCAAAAGATCAGTGAGTACACCGGTGCCAAGCACGCCTTTCTTACGACTTCTGCCACTACGGCTCTTTCGATGTGCCTCAGGCTTGTGGGAGTTGCCAAGGGTCAAGAGGTCTTCATCTCAGACTTTTCATTTCCAGCATCTGCTAATGTGGCTGAGGACCTGGGTGCAATCTCGATATTAACCGACGTCAGTTTGGACACTTACAATATGCTGCCAGATAATTTGCAGTCAACTATCACCCGCAATACAAAGGCTGTCATCTTTGTGGATGCCTTGGGCAACCCCTCTGGTTTACACGAGATAGCAGCCATCTGCCGCGAGCACAACATCCCCTTGATAGAAGACGCTGCCTGCTCTTTTGGCAGCAGCATAAATGGACAAAAGGTGGGTAGCATTGCCGACCTTACCTGCTTTAGTATGCATCCCAGAAAGCTGCTCACTACGGGAGAGGGCGGTGCCATAACTACGAACAATGACGAGTACGCCGAGGCGCTCAAGATAAAACTCAATCATGGCGCAAACGATGAGGGCAGCTTTGTAGATTATGGCTTTAACTATCGCATGCCCGAGATTGCCTGTGCCATGGGCTGTTTCCAGATAGACCACATAGACGAGGTGGTCAAAGAGCGACGTCTGCAATACGAGATGTATTGCGAGCATCTTGTGCCGCTGGGATTCAAGCCCCAAATAGAAGAGGGTGGAGCCTACGCTAATAGACAAAGTGTGGTATTAAGCGTGCCTCAAGGAGTAAGTCGCAACGCATTGATAGCAGCGCTCAAAGAGAGGCAGATAGAGTCAACCTTAGGTACGTATTGCCTCAGTGCCACCCCCTATCAACGGGATCAATACGATGAAATTCAGCCCAATGCCTACTGGCTCGAGCAAAACACCATCACCTTGCCCTGCTACAGAGGTTTGCCGCTTGAGAAAGTATGTCAAGCAATAGAGGATGCCCTCGTTTCTTTATAGTCTTGTTTATTACAACGAGCATCTTGCAAGGAGCAAATACATGCAGTTTATCGACCTAAAGAGTCAGTACCTCAGAATCGAAGATGGTGTACAAAAAGCAGTATCAGAGGTGATAGCAAGTCAGCAATACATTATGGGCCCCCAGGTGCAAGAACTTGAGCAACAGCTTGCATGCTACGTTGGCAATACCACGGTACTCAGCTGTTCAAGTGGCACCGATGCCCTGGTCATTCTGCTCATGGCTTACGAGCTTGAACCTCACGATGCGATCTTTGTGCCCTCGTTTACCTTTTTTGCAACGGCCGAGAGTGTCTCCCTGGCTGGGGCAACTCCGGTTTTTGTAGACTCTGACCCTACAACCTTCAATATCACCTCTGAGACCCTGAGCTTGGCTTATGCGAAGGTAGTTCGGGAAGGTAGGCTCAATCCTCGTGGAATCATTGCCGTTGACCTTTTTGGGCTTCCTGCCAACTACGAGCAGATTTGCGCATTTGCCGAGCAACACGATCTCTTTGTCGTAGAAGACGCTGCGCAGAGCTTTGGCGCGCAATACCTTGGCAAGAGGGCTGGAAGCTTTGGTAATGCTGCTGCCACCAGCTTCTTTCCTGCCAAACCTCTCGGAGCCTACGGCGATGGCGGAGCAATCTTTACTCAAGACAAAACCTTGCTTGCCGCTTGCGAGTCAATCAGAGAGCACGGCAAGGGTGTAGACAGGTACGACAACGTACGCATAGGGCTTACCGGAAGACTCGACACCATACAGGCAGCCGTCTTGCTCGAAAAGCTGAAGATATTTGACGATGAGCTGGAGCTGCGCAATCAGGTGGCAGCTGCCTATACCGAGCGTTTAGCCGACGTCATCCAAACTCCAACAGTGCCAGAGAATTACAGCTCCGCGTGGGCACAGTACTCTCTTCTTGCCAAAAATCAAGAGCAGCGAGAGGCTATTATTGAAGCGCTTAAGAATAAGGGCATTCCCACGGCGGTGTATTATCGTGTGCCTATCCATCTCCAAACGGCGTACAAGCAGCTTGGCTACCAAGCAGGTAGCCTGCCTGTGTGTGAGGACCTTGCCACCAAGATGGTCTCGTTGCCTATGCACCCCTACCTCAATACAGAAGACATTGCCCACATCACCACAGAAGTAAGGAAGGTGCTCACGTGAGTCCAGTAGATATCCCCCTCAAAGTTGGTGTAGTTGGCACGGGAAGCATGGGGCGCAACCATCTGCGCCTGCTTTCGGCAATGCCCCAGTATGAGCTGATGGGCTGCTATGATGCCAATGCCCTCGTAAGCGCAGGGTACGCCAGCCAATACGCCATAACCGCTTATGAGAGTGTCGATCAACTCCTTGACGAAGTAGAAGTGGTGCATATTGCTGCTCCGTCTTCGCTCCATCATGACCTTGCCGTTGCTGCTGCTCTCAAAGGCTGCCATGTTTTGATAGAAAAGCCACTGGCTCTCACTGTGGCAGAGGCGCAAAATGTCATTGATGCTTGCCAAAGAGCAGGGGTCAAGCTCTGTGTGGGTCATGTGGAGCGCTTTAACCCAGCCATCACCTCCCTCATGTGCATCGTAAAGACTGAGGAGCTCATTGCTGCGGACTTTAGGCGTATGAGCCCTTTTTATTCGCGAATCACGGACACCAGTGTTGTCATGGATTTGATGATTCACGACATCGACATCCTTAATATGATCTTTGATGAGCCTATCAAGCATATCCATGCGCATGGTGCTTGCATTTCTACCGACAAAATCGATTATGCTCAGGCGCTCATCACCTTTGAAAGCGGCCGTCTGGCCTCGCTCACTGCGAGCAGGGTTACTGAGTCAAAAATCAGGAAGGCAAACATCAGCGCCAGGAATGCCTTTATAGACGTTGACTATCTGGCGCGTACCGTAGAGGTGTATCGCAAAACACAGTTTGATTTGGACGTGGGTTACCCGGTGCAGTATACCCAAGAAAACATCATCGAGAGGGTGTTTGTGCCTATTGAAGAGCCTCTGCGAGCCGAGTTTGAGCACTTTGCCCAGGCAATACAGCACGATACTCCCATTGGGCCATGCGGCATCATGGGCAAGCGAGCCCTCGAAGTATGCCAGCACATAGAAGAGCTTATCATTGGCACAGGAGGTGGGAGCTGATGACCCAAAGCAACGTAAGTACGCTTGCCTTTGTTCATGAGACTTCCCTGGTAGACGAGGGCGCCACTGTGGGTGCCGAGACCAAAATCTGGCACTTTTCGCATGTGTCTGCCGGAGCTTGCATAGGCAAGGGCTGCAATCTTGGACAAAACGTCTACGTTGCCAATGATGTGATAATTGGAGACAACTGCAAGATCCAAAACAATGTGTCTCTCTATGACGGTGTACGCCTTGAAGACGAAGTGTTTTGTGGCCCATCGTGTGTCTTTACCAATGACTTTTACCCCCGAGCGCACGGCGAGCAGGGCTGGACCATAGTGCCTACGCTTGTAAAACGAGGGGCTTCAATAGGTGCCAACGCCACCATAGTCTGCGGCAACACGGTGGGGGAGTATGCCATGGTAGCAGCTGGTGCGGTAGTAGCCCAGGATGTGCCAAGCCATGCTTTGGTGGTGGGCGTACCAGCCAAGCAGATTGGTTGGGTCTGCACCTGCGGCAAAAAGCTGGAGCATACCACGAAAAGCCAGTATTCCTGCGCCCGGTGTCAAAAGAGCTATGAGTTTTAATGTGCTCACGAGAGACACCGTTTGCAAAACCAAGAATGCGCCACCGCAAAAAGTGCTTGAGCAGCAATGAGGTTGTTATTACCAGACGTGTTACTATTATTAATGCGCTAGCATAGTCTAGTGCAATGTACGTACAGCGATTATTGGAGGGTGGAAATGAGATCAAAAACAACAGGTATCAATCAAAACATACAAAGAAATGCATTGTCGATGAAAAGAGCCCTCAGCATAGCGCTGGCGCTCTTTCTAACATTGAGCTTTTTACCCGCTGTGCCACTTGCGGCACTTGCAGACGATACTGGGCAGCAAGGACTTGATTCAACCCAAGGGGAGCAGCTTCTCCTTTCAGAAAACGACCCTGATGGAAGCGTTGAGCCAGGTACTATAGAAGGTGATGACCCAACGGGACTGCCTGAGCCCGAACTGCCAGTATTTGGAGAGCCAGAAGGGCCCCCAGCGGCAAATGTGGAGGATGAAGGCTCAGTCAACCAGGGTGATGATACAGCGCTTGCTCACCCGGCAGCTGAGCCCTTAGAAGAGCAGCCTGAGGCACAAGAGCAGCACTTGGCAGGAGAGCTGAATGCTGGAGACGCATCCAACAGAAAAACCAGGGAAGCAGAGCTCTTTGCAGGGCAACTGGAGGCTCTGTCAAACGGTTCTTCTAAAGTGACACCCCTGTCTATTACCTCGCCAACGCTCACTCCCAATGCGTGGTGGAACGACTATACAAGGTATTACCACAGCGATCCTATGTGGAGCTTCCTCACAGCCTTGCCTTCGGGCAAACTTGAGCGTGTTGAGTGGGTTCGTACTGCAAACGCATATCGTCTCATCGTAGAAGAGTATTCCTCGGCCTACAAATTTCTTTCTGGCAAGGAAATTGCCACCAGCACCTATAGGCCTAGTGATCATATAGCAGGGCAAAGCATTTTATGGGGCGGGTTTTACTCTGGAGCCTCTTTTAACTTTGTAGTTACCGGCCAGGCAAACGATGCAGAGAGTAACTCGCGCACCGTACTGAGGGTCACCAAGTACACAAAAGACTGGAGGTACCTTTCAAACTATGAGCTCAAGGGTGCCAATACAACAACACCCTTTAAGGGGGGCTCTTTGCGAATGACAGAACTTGGCGGCAATCTCTATATTCGAACAGCTCATGAAATGTATACCCATACAGACAGTTATAAGCACCAGTCCAACATGATGGTGGTGGTCAATCAATCCAGCATGCAGTTGGTGGACGCGGAGTATGGGGTTTTGAATATTGCCCAGTCCGACTGGGGATACGTTAGTCACTCTTTCAATCAATTTATCACTTACCTGGGTAATACACTTTACTCTTTAGATCATGGTGATGCCTATCCTCGATCTGCAGCTCTCAAAATGGTGCCAAGGGGGCCATACGTTGAGCTGCTGAAATTTAGTGGACAGATAGGCGCCAACGCAACCTTTGCAACCCTTGGTGGCCTGGAAACCTCCAGTGCACGACAAACCGTTTTGGCCGTGGGAAGCTCTGCTAAACAAAGCCTGGTAACCACCACTGCCAACCCGTGGCAACTCAGTCATAACGTTTGGCTCACCGTTTCCACTGCAAATCTTGGCACTACGACCACGATTCCCATTACCAAGCACTCGGATACGGGCTCGGTAACGGTGACCACTCCGCAACTTGTTAAGATCAACGAAGACAGATTCTTGATCATGTGGGGAGAAAACGTCCAGAGCGTCACGGCAGGCAGCATAGCCAATGTGAACTATGTCTTTATTGACGGAACCGGCAAGAAGCTGTCTTCTGTCATGCGCACTACGGCAGACTTATCGGACTGCGAGCCCTGTATCATCAATGGGAGGGTGGTATGGTACTCCTCAGCCGGCAAAGCGCTCACAAGCCCGGTCTTTTACTCCATAAACGCCACCACCGGCGCGGTGCCACCAAAGGTTGCCACCACGGCAATTCCCCTGAGTGCCGGCGCTGGCAGCACGGCTAACTTCAATGCAATTCAAAGCAAGTCTTTCAGCTTTAAGCTTGCAGCCACAGGCACAGCTCCCCTTAGCTGGGTTGTCAATTCGGGCAGTCTGCCTCCCGGGCTCAAGCTTGCCAGCAATGGTACGATTTCTGGCACGCCCACCAAGGCAGGGGCCTATAGCTTCGTCGTAAAGGTCAGCAATACCGAAGGCAGCCATACGAAAACCTTAACCATAAGGGTTGCTCCGCCGCCGCCTCAAAAGCCAACCATTACTTCCACTACGCTTGCCGGTGGTCAGGTAGGTGCTTCATATAAGCGAACTATCGCTGCAACTGGCGACAAGCCCATTACCTGGACGCGCAGCTCTGGAAGTCTGCCCCCAGGGCTGAAGCTATCCAGCGGAGGTGTCATCTCTGGCACTCCAACCAAGGCGGGCACCTACACCTTTACGGCAAGAGCTGCCAATGCAATTGGAAGCACCACCAAGACCCTCAAGATTGTAGTAACTCAAAAACCAAAGATTACTACTACTGCGGCTCTGGATAATGGCGCCATAGGCTTACATTTCAAGAAGACTCTGGTGGCATCAGGCACCAAGAACATAAGCTGGAAGCTCACCTCAGGAAGCCTTCCTCCGGGCTTAAGCCTTACGAGCGCTGGTGTTATCAGTGGCAAGCCTACCAAGATTGGCACCTACACCTTTACGGTGAGGGCCACCAACAGTATTGGCCATCACGCTAAGACCTTTACCCTCAAGATTGTGAGGCCAAGTATCTCTCTCAGTTACTCCACACATGTACAGTCGGTTGGCTGGCAGCCCTTTGTCAAAGAAGGAGAGATGAGCGGCACGTCTGGGAGAGCGCTACGTTTAGAAGGTATCAAGATTAACGTGCAAAACACTACAGGCGTATCCGGTGGCATCAAATATGCCACACACGTGCAGTCGATAGGTTGGCAAAAGCCCGTGAGCCTGACAAGCCCCGGCACAAGGAATTCGGCAGCAGAAGGGCCCATGAGTGGCACTTCTGGAAGAGCGCTCAGGCTTGAAGCAATTACCATAGAGCTTACCGGAGACCTCAAAAAGCACTACGACATCTACTACCGCGTGCACGCGCAAAGCGTTGGATGGATGGGATGGGCAAGAAACGGAGAGCAGGCTGGTACTGCTGGACACGCTTACAGGCTCGAAGGCATACAGATTCTGCTCGTGCCTAAGGTGGGTGGCAAAAAACCAGGAGATGTTTATAAGGGCATTACCACACCACAAGGTGCGCCGCGCTTTGTAAAGAAGTAAGAGTAACAACCACAAAATGAAGAGATAAGCCCCAAACTGTGTTAAGCTTTCTTTTTAGGCATACACAGAGGAGACGCACAAGCTATGGCTGGAGAAATGAATTTGGGGCCTTACGAGCTGCGCGGCGAACTTGGTCGCGGGGCAATGGCAAAGGTTTGGAGAGCATGGGATCCCAAGCTCGAGCGCGAAGTTGCCATAAAAGAACCACTCTTTGATGAAAGGCTCGCCGAAGATGTCATAACCGAACTGAGCGCACGGTTCATTAAGGAAGGCAAAGCAGCAGCGCGCCTCAATCACCCAGGCATTGTTACCATATATGCGGCAGATGTCTATGACAACAGACCAGTTATCGTCATGGAAATTATCGATGGAATTACGCTGGGCGAGATGCTCCAGGCGGGGGCTCTTTTGCCCCAAGTGACTCTTGACGCGCTTGGGCAGCTCCTCGATGCTGTGGGTTATGCTCACTCTCAGGGCGTAGTGCACAGAGATATCAAGCCAGACAACATATTTGTTACCAAAGATGGACGCGTCAAATTAAGCGACTTTGGCATAGCACGTATCGAGGACAGCTCCCAAACCAAGGCAACACAGATCGGCACCATTCTCGGAACCCCCGGCTACATGGCTCCTGAGCAGGCTACTGGCTCTCCCGTGGATAATAGAACCGACCTCTTTGCCATTGGTACCATTGCATACGAAATGCTCACGGGTAAAAACCCCTTTGGGGCAGGAGACGGAATCGACTCCACGGTCATGCTGTATCGAATCGTTCACGAGCCTGCTCCAAACCTGCCTGACGTTGCCAGCGAGGGGCTGCCCGCCGATATTCGCCCCGCCATCCTTGCTTCCCTCAACAAAAACCCGCTGGAGCGTCCTCAAGACGCTGCCTCCTTCAAGGCCATGTTGCATGGCGCGCCTGCTCCTGTAGCCAGCACCCTGCCTGCGCCTTCTCCCACCTTGCTGCAAAAGCCAGCTCAGTCAAAAAAGTGGCTGCCTTATGCACTTGTTGGCGGCGTTGGAGCGGTGGTTATTGCCCTGGTACTTATGTTTTCCAATCCTTCGGGTGGATCAGGTGTAGGTCTTGTTACAACTGACTCGACACCTGCACCCGTATCACTGTCAACAGATGAGCAGCCAGAAGAGCAGGCTAACAATCAAACAGACAACACCGCAAGCGATGCAATAGCCGAAGAAAAGGAAAGCTTCATTCTTACCGTTGCTGGTGGCAGGGTAGCTCTTTATAGAGAGGACGAAAAAGGCACGCGTAACCTTGAGTACATTACCAGTATAGAAGTGAGCGGGCTCAAGCCAGAAACGGCTAGTCTCCTGAGCGAGGGAGAGGTAGTGCCAGACCTTAAAACAGCAGAGGCAGTCATCGAGTTATATCAAGCGGAGTTTGACTCCAATCAAGTGGTGTATGAGAGAAGCTTTGTCGTTGTTCCTGGACTGAGAACATGGGATGAAGCAAGAGCTTACTGCGAAGGCCAGGGTGGAAGACTCGCCTGCATACATAATCAAGATGACTACAACAAAGTACTTCGGGTAGCCCAGGATGCTGGATACAAGGTGTATTGGATTGGAGCATATCTTGACGGAGGCAGTTTTTACTGGGTCGACGGCAGGCCGATGACCTTTACTGCCTGGGCAGCTGGTGAGCCGAATAACGACGGAGGAATAGAAAACCGTGCCGCCTTGTTTTACGCTCGTGATATGTGGGCCTGGTATGACACCCCCAACGACTTAAGCGCTACCTATTCGTCAAGCACCGTAGCCCTCATCATGGAAAAAGAACTTCCTGTACAATAGTCGCGCTTAACGAAGCAATCTCAATTGTCGCCCTGATTGTCGCGTTTTGCGCAGCAAAATTTTGCAGGGCCTACGAGCTAGCAAAGAAACCCCCTGTCAATCCGCTTTTACCTAGCGCACAAATAGCTCTCCCAAAAACTTGAGCTTAGTGCGCAATACCCTGCGGACCGATTGATCAATTCTCTCCTCGCTGAGCGTTTGATTGCTTATTGCCTCTAAAACGCCTTGGTAAGCAGCACCAAGGTCTGGCGACATCAACGCAATGTCACACCCTGCAGCCAGAGCCAAAACAGCGCTTTGAGAGCTGCTGTAATACTCAGAAACAGAGGCCATTCCCAAAGAGTCGGTGATTATGAGCCCCTCGTATCCCATGCTCTCTCTGAGCAGGCCTTGTACTATCTCGGGGCACAGTGGCGCCGGAGTGTTACTACCTGTGATAGTGGGCATAGACAGATGGCCTACCATGATGAAGGGTATATCGGCATCTATGGCAGCTTTAAAGGGAACCAGCTCTACTTCGCTCATTTCATCAATGGATTTGAGTGAAGTAATCGACACATCGTGACTATCGCCTTCTGCGGCACCTATGCCAGGAAAATGCTTGGCGGAGCACATCATGTTAGCCTCAATAAAGCTCCTCACTTGTGCCTCAGCCATGCTCGCTACCTGGTCTGCGCTACTGCCAAAGGAGCGATAAAACATAACATCGCTATTGGGGTTGTTGGCTATATCGCATACTGGAGCAAAGTTAACATTAAAGCCCAGCGGATTGAGGTACTCTGCAATTACCGTTGCAACACTTTGGGCAAACCCAGGATCATTCGTTGCGCCAACATCAGACATGTTTCCCACATTGCTGACCCCAAAACCAGGAGAGCCACCAATTCTTGATACGGTGCCGCCCTCCTCATCAACGCATAAAAAAAGAGGAATTCCGTTGGCATCCAGTGCATACTGCATGGTATTAGAAAGCATCTCGGTTGTTTGGTTTGTGTCAATGAGGTTGGGGCCAAAGTAGATGAGTCCCCCAATGGGCATATTAAGCAGCGCATCCTTCGTCTGAGCCCCTGCCTGAATGGCAACGTCTACACCAACAAGGCTTTCTGGACGGGCAATAAAGAGCTGGGCTACTTTGTGCTCGAGACTCATACCATTCATGATTTCTTGAATGCGCAGCTCAATCTGATCTTGCGCAGTGGCATTGAGTCTTTCTTCTTCGGCAGGAGATAGCATCCCCTGTGCTCCCTGAAGACTGCCTGAACCATGAGATGCGTTGCCACAGCCAGAGAGCACCAGCCCTGCAAAAGCAACTGCTCCTGCACAAGAAAGGACAACAAAGCTTCTTCGGTCAACATGCTGACGGGGTTGACTTGCTGCTTGCTTACAATTCTTAGTATTAGACATTATCAGAGAGCCTTTCTTCTTTTACCGCCCATGAACAGACAATAAGAAACACAAAATGAGGTTAAAAGCCACAAAATGACCACGGCGCTCATTCTAGACATAAAAAAATGAAAGGTCAAACAGAGGTGTCAAGGAATAGTCTTTCTATCACTGAAGTAGTTCAGTCTATACATCGTCACTCTGGGCTTGACCCGGAATCAATAATTCATGTTGGGAAGATTGCGGCTCGGAGGCCGCAATGACGGACAGAGTGCGAGCAGTAACCTATAGCAAGCTTTACCTCAGCACCTTGCCTTGACGCGTGTTGTATTACCGAGCCAACTGTAGCACGAGAGAATAATACACACATAATGAAGATGGAAACCCCATAATGTGCTAGACTTTTCACTTTGAAACTTTCAGCTTTGAAAGGGCACATTGGTCAGCTGTAGCTTATAGAGAGCGCTACATTTCTTCAGGGAGGAGATATTAATGGAATCTGGACAAACTTTTATTGAGATCAACTATGACTATGCTTGGGTGAGAGCAGCCATAGAACAATTGGCAACGTATGGGTGGTTATTTGAGTGGGGCATGTATGTCTTCCTCATCGGCGCCTTGGGAATAGCATTCTGGATATTCTTTGACTCAGCCAATAAGAACAAAGGCGCAGAGGCAATGGCACCGCGCATCATGTCAATGGTGGGCTTCTTCCTCATCATCCCCGCCTTTATTTTTCGCTTTACGGGAACCTCTGATGGCATAACCAGGCTGGTTAGGCTCAATGCAGAGCAAGGCGCTCCTTATTATTCTGACATTGCAATCAACGTGAGCCCTCAAATACCTTTTAACGTTAATTGGCTGGTCTCGGGTTATGGCTCGGCTATTGCCCTTCTTGCGCTATTGGGTGTATTGGTTGCTATTGCTGCAATGGTGCTCTATGCCAGCAAAGTGCAGCGTGCTCGCCCCTCAACAGAGTTTATGGGCGCCCTCAACAACAAGTTCACCGACTTGGAACGTCAAATGAGCTCGGTCAAGTCCGCTGTTAATAATACTCCTTCGTCTGCTTCAACCATGGGCGTAGGCGGCGGTGGATCTGCGAGCCCCAACATAGCTGCAACCGTCATAGACAGACGACCAGCTGCTGCAACCATCATAGACCGTCCCAAAAGCGGTGCTACTCTCAATGTCATTAAAGGTGCAGAAAATGGACGCTCCTTTAATCTTCCACAAATGGACGTAGTCATTGGGCGTGACCCAAAATGCTTTGTCCCCCTTACCGATGGCAAGTCTTCTAGGCAGCACGCTAAGCTGCTCTACAACGGAGGCAGCTGGATGCTCGTTGATCAAGGAAGCGCTAACGGCACTTACTACAACAGCTCGCCTGTAAGCGGACAACAGCCCCTTGCCAGCGGTGACATCATCGGGATTGGCGATACTGAGCTTCAGTTTAACAATCAAGGCTAGTAGTATGCCTGGTGTTAAATCAAGGGGCGCAATAAGAAAAAGCATCAAGGGCGGCTTGCATGCCTTCATAGCTCTCGTATTAGCTGGAATGCTGCTCATGAGCATGAGTGTGCCTGTAACTGCCTTTGGCGCAGATGATGATGCAAACGAGGAGCAAGCACCTGCAGCAGCAGGAAGCGTCCCCTCAAGCAGTGCTTCTTCTCCTGATGCGCGGCCATCAGTATTACTCGTAGACGCCTCGCTAGGCGATTTGGACGACTTTAGAGACTATTGGCTGGGAAACACATTTGAGATAGTTGCTCAAGACGACGAACTGGTCTTGATGACGGCAGCAAGCCCGCTTTGGTGGTCTGGGGGTGATGCCCCAGAGGTTTCAAGCACCGCTGTCGAGGACTCTGGCGAAACCCCGGACACTACTCAGAGTGCCGAGCGCACAGGAAATGACAATGCGCCACCAACCTACCTGCTCGGTAGCGAAGCTGGAAAGCCCTTGACGAGTGAGTCTATTGCCTGGGCCTTAGACAGTATTGCTGAGCTTGCCATCAAAAGAGAGCAGCAAAGCAAGACGGTTATAGTTGCTGCGGGCGCAACTGGCCTGCAAGCAAGGATCTATGCCCAGGACTTGGGAAGCATTCGTCAGTCCGACCGTGCAGACCTGGTTGGCTTGGTGTTTCTCGGAACACCTCACTCGGGCTACAGCGTAGCAGCAGACTACTCCACGCTGGAGATCTGGGAGACGCTCGCAGCCTCTGCCGGTTTTGAGGCTCAAGACCTGGCTCCACAAAGCGATTTCTTAACCAAGCTCAATGACACACCCATGCCAGGCGTGGTGCAACTGTTACAAATTCAGGGTCAAGCCTCTAACTTTGGCTTTGGTACAACCGATGCGGCAACGGTTATATCTGATATGAGCTGGCCGGAAGTCAGCGCTCAACAGCTTTCAACGGCTAAGGTTTCGGCAACCATATCTCGTGGCATTGGACTTGCGCAACACTGGGGCCCAGCTACACACGAAAACACCTACGGTGCCAGAGCTCTTGATGCCAACGCAGTTTTGCGTTTGCCCAACTATGTGTCTTACTTCACCTCACCAGAGGTAATGAAAGAAGTGCGTCAATTCTATGAAGCTAGATTTCCGCAGAGCACGCCGGTAACGCATGTCAGCTCTGTGCTTGTGCTGGACACCTCGGGCTCTATGCATGAAGTCTTAGAGGATGGTGGAACCAAGAAAGACGCAGCCATCAGCGCATCATTACTGTACCTGCAGGCGGTAGATTTTCGCAGCACGCATCCCTTTGCCGTGCCGGAAGACGTAACCGTTGTCACCTTCAATCATGAAGTGGCCACCGTTACTACGAGCTATGACGATGCAGCCTTAAAGGCTGTTGAAGGCATTGATGTTCCTTTTTACGCAAACACTGACATCGGCCTCGGTCTACAGACGGCACTTGCAGCAATGGCTAACAAGCCGCTCAATGCTGAGCAGCAAATACTATTGCTCTCAGACGGCATCAGTACCGTGGGTATGAACAATAGCGAGATACTCAGCGGCCCAGTTGCAGAAGCAGCACGCAGGGGCGTTGTAATTGACGTGGTTGCCTTAGGCAATATGGAACAGTTAGATGTTGATTTTCTTCAACAAGTTGCCTCAGCCACCGGCGGCGTGCTCTACCAGAATCGTGATATTTATGGGCTGATGGTCAGCTTTTTGTCTTCACGCTATACCTCCTTAGGTCTTCAGACGCTGGAGGCAGAAGTAGAGCCAGGAGCAACCGTACTCACTGAACTGGGCACCCTGGAAGAAAACATGAGGTCTTTTGAGATTGGAGTGCTTTCTGAGGGAGAGCTGCCACCCTGGAAGCTTCTTTTAGATGGAGAAGAAGTTGAGGTAATTGCTGACTCAAACAATGATAGCACCTATGGATTCTTAAGCATCAATCTTGATTCGCCCGCTGCTGGAAGCTACGCAATTGAGATGAAAGAGGTTGCCGGCAGGGTTCATGTTTTTGCTGTGGGTCAGATGGGTGTTGCTGAGAGGGTCAGCGGCGGTGTTCAGGCCGTGGACAACTCCTTGCTCTTCCTGGCTGGTGCCGGTGCCTTGCTACTGCTGCTGGTTATTATCGTAACTGCCAATGGCTTGGCTCAGGGCAAGAAGAAGAAGCAAGCTGCTCTTGCTGCTCAAGACCTGCAAAGCAAAGTTTAGGCTCAGTTTGAAGGGTTGTAACACAAGTGCAAATTGCAGGAAAATCCATTGCAGGACCCAGACCTCTCAATGAGGATAATTACTACTACTTTGACTTTTCAAAGTCGCCCACACAAAAGACCTTTACCAATGGCATTACCGCCTTTTTAATGGTAAGCGATGGCATGGGAGGTCATGAAGGCGGCGACGTTGCCTCAGCAATAGCCTGCAATGCGGCTGAAAGCTACATGAACTCTCTGCTGGCGCTGGAAGGCGACTTCATTGAACTTAATGTACCCTTTGCCCTCAACGAAATAGTTGCTACTGCCAATGAGGCAATTGCCGAGTACTCTGCAGAACACAACATGCCCAACATGGGAGCCACTTTTGTAGGTGCATTTATCGGTACTAACAAGACCTGGATTGGCCATGTGGGAGACAGTCGCGCCTATAAGATCAGTCGCGGCAAGATGACGCAGCTCACCAGGGATCACTCAATGATAGGCAAGATGTTGGCCGACGGCTTGCTTACCGAAGAGCAAGCGCAGCACCACCCCAACCGAAACGCCATAGAGCGTGCCCTGGGCTTTACCGATGATGGCCCAGAGATCAATGAACTCTACTTTGGTCGAGGCGAGGCCTTGCTGCTTTGTAGCGACGGACTCTCCTCGATTGTATGTGCAGACGAAATGGCACAATGTGTTTTGGTGTCTGAATCTATTGACGATGCAGTAGACGACTTGCTCAGCCTGGCAGAGAAGAAAAATACCGATGACAACGCCACCGTGGTCATGGCTACACGCAGCTGGACATCAATGAAGGCTCGCGCACCAAAGCCGAGTACATCAGGCAAGCTCGCAGGAGGCGTTAAGCTTGGAAAGCTCTTCTCAAGCTCTCGCAGTAAAGTCATTGCTGCCTTTGCCGTGTGCTTATGTGCTGCAGTGATAGCCCTATTAATCATGACTTTTGCTTCCAGCGGAGGAGGCGGCGGCGGTGGCGGTGGTGGAGGCGTGATGCCTGTAACCACTGTTGCGGAAACACAGCCTGCACCAGAGGGCGGTGAGGAAAACTCCACCGCGGATTCCACGGAGGTCGGCGCTGGCAACCAGGAACCAATCATTGCTGAGCAACCCAATCTAGCCTCATTACAGGACAATACCAGCATCATGAGAACCAAAAAATCTCCAATGATAGACGATAACCCCTATCTACAATTCGTCAATACGGAGGGTGAGCTCAAGCAGTTCCCTCGAACTGGAAATACTATTGGCGGGAGGTTTAATGGCGTTGATCAGCAGTTGTTTATATCCCTAGAAACTATTGAACTGGATGGCGACCACTACCACGTATTAGCCAAAGATTATCTCCGATCCGATAGCGATCTCCACAATCAACTTAAGGCGCTTCTACAATTTCCAGCAAACCTCGGGTCTCTTGACACGCTTAAAGTTGAGTTTCTGGTCATTGACACAGAGTACATTGCGAAGTGACCTCATGATCAGCATCGGAAGATATGAGATTCGTGGCGAGCTAGGCAGAGGTGCCATGGCAGTTGTCTGGGACGCCTGGGACACCGTATTGCTGCGCAGCGTAGCCATCAAAGAGCTCCTACACCAACCCGATGCCAAAGAATGGCTGGCAGAAGAAATGAGTAGCCGCTTTGTTCAAGAGGGCAGGCTGGCGGCTCGCTTGGTACACCCCAACATCATTACCATACATGAGGCTGATGAGATAGATGGTAGATCCATCATCGTTATGGAAAAGCTCGAGGGCACTGTTCTTTCTCAATTGATTGACCATCACAAGCTCTCCGCAAAGCGCATCTGGGACATCCTCAGCCAACTTCTTGATGCCATTATCTATGCTCACTCATTTGGTGTTATTCATCGTGATATCAAGCCCGACAATATATACGTTACCAATCAAGGCCTGGTAAAGCTCACTGACTTTGGCATAGCCAGCCTCTCTCAGGTACAAAATAGTAGTGACAATCTCTACATCACTGGCAGTCCCGGCTACATGGCTCCCGAGCAGGCCGAGGGCAAGCCCACCGATGTTCGTACCGATCTGTTTAGCTTTTCGGTTCTTGCCTATGAGATGCTACTGCTTCAAAACCCCTTAGGGGCAACCTCTGGCTCGTCGCGCGAGGAAATACTTCTGCGTACCAGCGCTGCAGGAGACCTCAAGCCGTTTAAGGAGATTCCTTTAATCAGCGCGGTCATCCTCAAGGGCATGAGCAAAGATCCAAAGGATCGCTATCAAGATGGAGAGAAGTACCGCAAAGCCCTGGGCTCGGCCTTCGAGCGCGAGCAGTATCGATTTTTGGCTCAGACCAAGGGCAAGCCCTTCGTGTTGGAAGGAGCTGCGCCTGCACACTTTGATGCAATACCCGTTAAGGTGCCTAAGCCCAAGGACGACAAAGGCAGGCTGCTGCTTATGGGCACAGGCGCTTTGTTTTTAGTAATGATTTTTGGTTTGCTGGCCAATAGTGTGCCGGTGAGCCTGATTGCCATTGTTGCCCTCGTGGGCATCTTAGGCTATTGGATGTACAACAGCACCAAGACAGATAAAGGAGGTCAAGACCCGCTTGTAGGACAGGCGGTAAACTCAAGGGGCGCGCCACCGTCCAGCGCAAACCACACGCCACTAGAGGGCAGCCCGCTCTCGAATAGTTATGCGTCACCAGGAGCCTCTCTGCCTGAGGCTTCTGGCGATGCACACACTATCAACGTCAGTGTCAACTCTATAGAAAGCGGTGCGCACCACTGCACACTGAGCACCCCTATCATCATTGGGCGCAATCGCCAGATTGGCAGCTTAACCCTCGATGACCCAGTCGTCAGTCGCGACCACCTCATTATTGAGCATTGCAAAGGCAGGCTAGTGGCACGAGACCTCGGCAGCTTCAACGGCACACGTATTAACGAGCAGCCCCTGACAGGGGAGCGCATGCTACAGCCAGGAGACCGCCTTGGCCTTGGCTCATCAAGCATAGAAATCCTCTAACAACAGCGCGTGGAAGGACAAGAGGAAAAGAGATGGAAAAAAAGAACAACAACACCATTATTTGGGTAATCGCCGGAGTGCTCTGCGTAGGAGCACTCCTCCTCTTCGTAACCGCCAACACCGGCGGCGGAGGCGGTGGTGGTGTATCTGGCGGCGCTGGAACTCCTGGAGAAGGAGCTAACATGACTTCGACTGAAAACAACAATACATCTTCCGATGGCACTCCAATCGACTGGGTCAACTACGGCGATGAACCCCTTCCTGAGGAGTTTGCCCCTGGTGCTTTTGGCGACCCAATTGATGCAGAAACATCTCTAGATGTGCCAACGGTCACAGAAGTGAGGAAAGGTCTGGAAAATCGCGGTCTTGAAGACTTGCCATTAACAGTAGACTTTGCCATTGATGGCACTTACTCCCTTCCAGTTGAATTGAATAGCGACTCGAATGACAAGTACCCTTCTTATACAATCGATTACTTGTCCAGTAGCGACATTACTTGGGTAATCTACGTTAATAATGGCTACTATCTTGCACGACCCTTGGTAGAGATTGACACCGCTACACCGATTGTCCTCTCAGAATCCGATTATATTGTTGGTTATAACGGTGATGACAATACTTTTGTGACTTCTAATCCTCCTGCTGACCAAATGATTGTGGTAAAGGTCGACCGTATAGACAAGGCTACCTTGGACGGATACACCTTGGATGAGCTAGAAAAAGTTTGGGGAGCGCAATGAAGTTAAAGTCGCCCCTATGCTGCCTTCTTGCAGCAGCTTTAGTAATAACGCTCACACCCTTCTCTCACTTGGTGTCTAGCGAAAAGGCTTATGCAAACAACGGTAACGACAACTCTGGCAGCGATACTATCGTAGTTTCGCTAGGAGACTCTTACTCATCTGGTGAGGGCTGCGAGCCCTTCTATGGTCAAGACGGGTCTGAAAAAGAAAAGGCAGTGAATCACGACTTTCTGGCTCATCGATCTGAAAAGGCTTGGCCCGGCTTACTCACAGTTCCAAGTCTTTCGCAAAATGCTCCAACAGGGCAATGCGTCAGCATACAGTTAAGTGAATACAGAGACAATAATTGGTTTTTTGCTGCTGTATCCGGTGCAGAAACAAAGCATGTCTACAAGTCTACGCAGGAAAAGAGGTATGCTAGGAAGCTAGTTTTTAATCCTCCGGCGGTAGACTTGCCACATCAGTTAAAGGTTATCTCTCAAAACAATCTGCATGACAAAGTAAACATTGTGACAATGACAATAGGTGGAAATGACCTCGGCTTTGGAGATGTTATTGAAACAGCAGTTAAAGACTTACGAGGCGTAAGGGGCGGAAGTCTGTATAAAAGAGTAGATAAAGCACTGGAGCTCTATAACTCTGAAGTAGCAGGCAGGCTGGAGACCACCTATAGAGAGGTGCAGCAATCAGCAGGAGTTCAAGCTGCGATTGTAGTTGCTGGATATCCAGCGCTAATAAATGTTAACGGCTCTGGTGGAGTATTCTCGAAATATGAAGCCTGGAAAATTAACTCAGGGATTGCCACAATTAATGCCAGGATTGACACTTTGATTACGAAACTACGAGTTAACGACAAACAGAAGCTCAATATTTACTTTGTGTGTGTCATGGACTATTTTGACGGCAAAGAAGCGTATACCGCTGACCCATTTATCAATCCGATTTACTACTTTGCAAAAGACCAAGATCTTACTTCAGGGGTAAGCCAGTACTCCATGCACCCCAATAGATTTGGTCAAGAAGCCTACGCTGAGGCTGTCCAGAAGCAAATTGATATATTACTAGGGGCGAAAACACCCTCTTCAGGCATCCAAGCAACCTCACTGGTCTTTGACGTCTCTGGCTCAATGGATGAATTTGCGGGTGCCAGTGGCATGAGCAAGCTCCAAGCTGCGAGAGACCAAGCAAGAGGCTTTGTTCACGGCATGAGGTCTCTTGCAAACTACAGTGGGCATTCTGCCGATGTAGGAATAGTCTCCTTTGCATCCGACGCTCGCGTGGAGCACAGCCTCAGCTCCGACTACTCATCCTTGGAGCATTCCATTAATTCGTTGAGCACCTGGGGGCTCACCAACATTGCTGCGGGCATGAATCTGGGAATCCAACAACTGGAGGGCTCCGATGGAGACAAGGTGATGCTCCTGCTTTCCGATGGCTACGACAATATGTCAAGTTATGGCGAGATAATGCAGGCAGCTCAAGATGCCAAGGACAGGGGCATTAAAATTTACACCGTTGGTTTTGGCCTACCAGGAGACCTCGACACAGACTTGCTCCAAGAGATTGCCACCCTCACTGGTGGCTCATATTCCTATCAGGACTCAACCAACTTAATACATGCATCAGTAGGCTTGTTTGGCGATATGATTTATAACCAACTGGCCGTTGACCATGATATCTTGGCAGACGAAATGGGCGATGTTGCTCAAGATGAGACGGTGCAGGCGGCAACGCTTGCGGTAACAGAAAATGGCAGCTTGCAAACCTTCTTGTATTGGCCGGGTAGCGAGCTGGTTTTGGAGCTTCACGACCCCAGTGGCACGGTAGTCAAAGAGGGATATCCCGGCTACACCATAGATGATAGCTCCATACCCATACTGGCTACCGTTGAAAATGCCAGGCAAGGGGAGTGGACGCTCTTTGTGCACGGTAAGGAAGTCTCTATGCCAAGAGAGCCATACTATTTGATTAGCGCTTTTCAGCAAAGCCCCATCAGGGCAGCTGTAGGTGGCGGCGGCGGCATGGGAACAGACAACGGCGGCATGCTCATGGGGCTTTTGGTTGCCGTGGCAATTATGGGAGTGGCAGGTGCTGTGTACTTGAGCCGCAATAGAAACAAGCAGGTGACCCCAGAAGAAATTTTTAACAAGAAAAGCCAACAATAGGTAACTATTGAGGCATGTGATAAAGCAAGAAAAAGAGAGTAAATGCTATGGCAAAGTCAAAAAAGACACGAAAAAAGAAACAAGAGAGTCCTGATAATCTTGAGAACCAAGGGGCTGAGGTAACTCCAGGCGAGGAGTCAGTTGGCACCGAAGAAACTCAGGCTCCGGAAACTCTCGCTGAGGATGCTCCGGCTGAGGATGCCCAAGATGAGGGCGCATCAGAAGAGGAAGCTCCAGTAGAAGAAGCCCCAGAGGAGGAGACTTCAAGCGAGGAAGTTCCAGATGAGGAAGTTCCAGATGAGGAGGCTCCAGCTGATGACTCTCCGGCAGAGGGAGCTTCACAAGAGGAAGCTCCAGTTGAAGCAAGTCAACTTCAGCCAATGCATTCGGGCACGGGCTTCTTAGGCCCCTACGAACTGCGTGGTGAGCTTGGTCGCGGTGCCATGGCTATAGTCTGGCGAGCCTTTGATCCCAAGCTCGAGCGAGAGGTAGCTATCAAGGAGCCCCTGTTTGACTCACGTCTTTCCCCAGACATTGTAGAAGAAATGAGTATGCGTTTTGTTAAGGAAGGTAAGGCGGCAGCACGCCTTAACCACCCTGGCATCATCACGATATTTGCGGCAGACGTCTATGACGGCAGACCAGCCATAGTCATGGAGTTGGTTGAGGGCAAGACACTCTCCGATGTGTTAGACAGCGGTGCTCTAGAGCCTCATACAGCGCTGGCCATTTTAGACCAGCTCTTAGAAGCGGTGGGTTACGCTCACGCACAAGGCATTGTGCATAGAGACATCAAGCCAGACAACATCTTTTTGAGTAATCAAGGTCGCGTCAAGCTCGGCGACTTTGGTATAGCCCACATTGAGGATAGTAATCAAACCAAGGCCACCCAAATAGGCACCGTGCTGGGTACTCCAGGGTATATGGCACCCGAGCAAGCTACCGGTTCAACGGTCGACAATAGAACCGATCTCTTTGCCATAGGTACTATCGCACACGAGATGTTTACCGGAAAGAACCCCTTTGGCGCAGGTGAAGAAGGCAATACAACCGTCTTGCTTTATCGCATTGTTCATGAGGAAGCGCCGCTCATTCCTGACTATAACGTTCAGGGTTTACCTCTGGATATACGCCCGGCAGTTATGGCTGCCCTGGCCAAGGATCCAGCTCAGCGCCCGCAAACTGCTCAGGTCTTCAAAGAAATGCTTGGAGGCGCCGCCCTGCCAGCTCCTGTTGCCGTTGCAGCATCAAGCTCAAAGTCAAAGTGGCAGCCTTTTGCCCTGGTGGGCGGTATTGGTGCTTTAGCTATTATCGCAATCTTCTTCTTTGCTAATAATAGTTCGGGTGGAGGTAGTGGTGGATACATAGCTCCGTCTTCGTCTGCTCCAATCGAAAGAGCCACAGATGAGGCCGCAGATGCCGGCGCAGAGAGTCTTACAGACCAACAAGATGTCAAAGAGACCCTTGACTGCGAATACTTGATACTGGGCACGGGCGAGGCATGGGCTTCTATGGCCTTGTTGGCTGCTCAAAACAACGGCAATAGCAAAGTAATAGCGATATCGTCTGGATCAGAAAACACCAGTAACAGCGAGCTGACAAAGATGATTAGTAGCGCTAAGGGTTTGGGAGTAGAGTTTATCTTTAATGCAGAATTAGTGAATTTTGACATCGAGCAAAGTATAACTGGCTCACAAATCACCCAAGCTCTCTTTGAAGATAACACCGGCAGGCAGGTTTTAGTCAACGCCAGGCAAGAGGTTGTCGAAATAAGTCCAGCGGACGAGCTGGCTTACGTTGAGTCACTGCAAAATATGAATACGTGGCCGCCAAGCAATGGCGACTACATCGTAAGGATGGCGGGCTTTCCTGATGATGTGGTTTTTGTGCGCAGCTCGCCCGATGTGCAAGGTCCGCCTAGACAAAACTATGGTCACAATAAAATAGCCTACCTTGGCAACGGAGACCGTAGGGTAATTCTTGTAGCAACAGGACAAACGGTAACAGGCAGCGATGGCCATCAGTGGTTTGTAGTAAAGATTCCGCCAGACTTCCGCAACAGTTCCAGTCAGTGGCAACACTTTTCTGGCTTGCCCATGGAGGGCTATGTGCGTGCAGATGTTGTCCAGTTATTGAATCGCAACAGGGATGGCACCCCAGATTGGTCAACGGTGAGTTTATCCTAATGAGCACACAAGAACAGAGAGGCTATAAGCCAAAAAGAACGAGCGGCTATGCTTCGACACAAACACGTGAGACCCCCAAAACGCCAAGCAAGGCTCCCGAGAGGCCAAGCAAGGCTCCCCAGAGGCCAAGCATTATACCCATAGGAGCATTTGCCCTTTTGCTTACCATCGTTGCCCTGCTGATCTGGCTGGGGCTTTCGCCTGGAGGCGAAGAACAGGTGGTTCCAATACAAGACACTGTTCCACCACAAAACGCTCTTGCTGCTTCGGATATCGCGGACGCAGTTGAAGAAGAGGACAGCAGAGATGAATCAACGGATGAAGAGCCTAAAACGCCTTTGGTCGATGAAGCTCAGTATCCCTACTACTACGAGGAGCAGCTGGCTGGTCGCTATGAAGCCTTTGCAGCGGCGCACCCCGAGATTCCCCTGGATGATGTCTACTGGATGGTTGGGTGCGATCTGGACTCTCCTCCCTATGAAAACGTGCAGCCTGTTTCAGACCCTCATAGCATACTGGCACTGGTCAACAAGCATTACTACCTGCCGCAGGACTTTCAACCTCAAAGCATTGTGCGGGTAAGCAATTGCTCAATGAGACAAGAAGCAGCTACTATGATGCAGGAGATGATTGGTGCCGCAGCAAGCGAAGGCATAAACATTTGGGTTGACGAAGCGCACCGCGGTTTTCCTCGCCAAGAGTACCTGTATCAGAGTTATATAAGTCGAGACGGCCAGGCGATGGCTGACACCTACAGCGCAAGGCCAGGTTTTAGCGAACACCATCTAGGCCTTGCCGCCGACATGGTCTTGCTCAATGACAACTTCAACAATACTCCAGAGGCCATATGGATAGCAAATAACTGCTGGAAATTTGGATACATTGTTCGCTACACCGGCGAAAACACCCATATCACTCAGTACAAGCCGGAGTCGTGGCATGTGCGCTACATAGGCGTGGAGGCCTCTCAAACCATGCGCGAAAACGGCATTCTGTCTTTTGAGGAGTACTGGGTAAAGTATATTAAGTATTCTCCGAGAGGATAGTGGAGCATTGGAGCAAGGTAATTTCATAGGCCCCTACGAGCTGCGTGGCGAGCTGGGTCGAGGAGCCATGGCCAAGGTCTGGAGAGCCTGGGATCCCAAGCTTGAGCGCGAGGTTGCCATCAAGGAGCCGCTCTTTGATGCGAGACTCGGAGAAGAAGTCATTACCGAGATGGGCGCGCGCTTTGTTCGCGAAGGTGTAGCTGCTGCTCGACTGAATCACCCCGGCATTGTTACTATCTTTGCTGCTGATACTTATGATGGCAGGCCAGTTATAGTTATGGAGCTCGTTGAGGGCATGACGCTTCGAGAGATACTTCAGACTGGGGCGCTTTCTGCGCAAGTAGCTCTTGACGTGCTCGACCAGCTTCTTGATGCTGTTGGGTTTGCTCACTCTCAAGGAGTGGTGCATCGAGACATCAAGCCAGATAACGTCTTTATTTCTGAGAACGGCAGAGTCAAGCTCAGTGACTTTGGTATAGCCCGCCTTGATGATACTTCTCTCACAAGAGCCACCCAGATGGGCACTGTGCTAGGTACTCCTGGCTATATGGCTCCAGAGCAAGCTAAGGGCGAACCTTCCGACAATAGAACAGATCTCTTTGCCATAGGCACTATTGCCTATGAGATGCTCACTGGCTCAAACCCCTTTGGCGCAAGCGGCGATTCCAATGCTGCTTCTTTGCTTTACAAGATAGTGCATGAACCCATATTTGAGTTGCCTGCAGCTGCAAGCGCAGGTCTCTCTTCTGACATTAGACCTGCCGTTCTTGCAGCTCTCAATAAGGATCCCCTGGAGCGCCCACAAGACGCTGCATCATTTAAGGCCATGCTACACGGGGTTCCAGTGCCCACACAGCGTAAGCCTGGTGCCTGTTCATCTTTGTCCCCTCTGACCGACCCAACAACGTTTTCGCCCTCTTCCAGAGCTAAGCAAGCTTCAGCAAAGCTAACCGCTTCAAAAAAAGCACTACCCCTGGTTATTGTTGGCGGTGTGGGGGTGCTGCTGCTCACAGTGATACTGGTTAGTGCGTGGCCTGAGAGAGGAGGGGGTGGTAGCACTGCCCCGGTAAACCAAAGTGGGGGCCAAGCAACCAGTACTCAATCATCCGGACAAGAGAATGCGCCAAACGAGTTTGTGGGTCTATTGCCCAACAGCGACTCCTCGGCGCTCATGGACGTATCTGTTGGAGATGTCATCCACTTGGGAGAAGTCAACTTTATCGACTACAGAGGAGGAGCTTTTTCTGACGATATAGGGTGGAGAGTGTTAGCCATCGAAAACCAACGGGCATTAATTATCACTGAGCAGATTATCGACGAGCGATGGTACCATGACGACTTTAGCAGCAGTACTTGGATCAGGTGGGAGAAGTCAGACCTACGAAGATGGCTAAACAGTAGTTTCTACAGTGGATTGCCAGCGGGTGTACGCTCAGTGGTACTCGAGGTAGAAAACCAGAACCCTGTAGTCATAGACGATATAGAGGAATTTGCAACGAGAGACTACGTTTTCTTACTTTCTATAGACGAGGCTGAGCTCTACTTTTCAACAGAGAATGAACGACAGGCAACAATAAACTTTTCTGACTACACTTTAAACCTTTTTGCTAACGAGCCTCCAGGAAATGGCTTCACTGGTGTCAAGCAAAATGAGGAGTATTGGTGGTGGCTGCGAACCCCGTGCACACCAAATTCATATGGATACGAACACTTGGCATGGGTTGAGGGCAATGGTGAAATAAGGAAGGAATCATTAGTGGCGGGCTTCTTTTCTATGCCCGGTGTTCGCCCGGCTATGTGGGTGAGTTTGGAAGCCTTATAGCCAGGGCGGTAATCACGTAGAAGTATGGCACAATACGTACATATGTTTGCTATATTTATAGGAGGCAACAATACGTGACGACTTGAGCTCTAATGATAACCAGAGACAGTTCTTTGGAGATAAGCACATACGGACAATGTGGGACAAAGACGCTGTAAAGTGGTGGTTTTCTGTTGTTGATATTATTGGGGTGGTTAGCGAGCAAGCAACTCATTACGGAGCTCGTAAGTACTGGAGTGTTATGAAAACACGCCTTAAGAAAGAAGGTAGTGAGTAGACTACAAAATGTAGTCAACTTAAATTGAGGTCTGCTGACGGTAAGTTCTACAACACGGATGTGATGGACACCGAACAAATTCTCCACCTCATTCAGTCCATTCCCAGCAAAAAGGCTGAGCCTTTCAAGCTCTGGTTAGCTAAGGTTGCAAGCGAGCGCATTGACGAAACTGTTGACCCTGAGCTTTCTATTGACCGCTCCATACAAAACTTTCGACAACTTGGCTATAGCGAGGCCTGGATAAATCAACGCATCAAATCAATCGAGGTGCGCAAGGGTTTGACGGATGAATGGCAAAAGTGCGGAGTCAGGCAGGGGCAAGAATATGCCTCGCTCACTGACCTGATGAGCAAGACCTGGAGCGGCATGACAACGAGTGAGTACAGAGAGCACAAGGATCTTAAGAAGGCTTAAGAAGGAGAATCTTCGTGACAACATGACAAACGCCGAACTTGTGCTTAACATGCTCGCTGAAGTCTCTGCAACTGAAATATCCCTTGAGCGCCAGCCCAGCGGCTACGATGAAAGTGCCGCAGTTGCAAAGGAAGGAGCTGAGGTGGCGCGAGATGCCCGTACATCCCTAGAAGAACGCACAGGTAAAAACACTGTCAGTTGCCTCAACGCCAAAGTACTAGTAGTCCGTTCTGTAAATAACCCATCTTATCAAACCGCAACTTCGTCCATCTTGTACTTCCAGTGATAGACCACCGGCACAGCGTTCACCTCATCAATGTAGCGGTAGATCCGCTCGAC
>Ga0123356_10000324_pt1 | contig 54970 bp, 40 predicted proteins | sample TergutEmb28metaG_2_FD_92546 | JGI IMG/M metagenome (GOLD analysis project Ga0123356, IMG submission 92546) | Embiratermes neotenicus P3 segment gut microbial communities from Petit-Saut dam, French Guiana - Emb289 P3 | ecosystem: Host-associated > Arthropoda: Insects > Digestive system > Gut ...
CGCCGGCGATCGTCGTGATCGTCGCCTGTCCCGGGAGCCCCGGCGACACCATCCGGACCCGGGCGCCGAGGTCTTCGGTGATCAGGAACCCGCCGTCCGGCAGCGGCGCAACCGCGACCGGGTCATCGAGCCCGGACGAAGTCGCCGGAACCCCGTCGACGTCGGTCTGGTCCGGCACCGTCGCGCCGGGCTGACCGCCGGACACGGGGATGCTCGTCCCGGCGACCGTCGTCACGACGCCGCTCGCGGACACCTCGCGCACCAGATCGTTGCCGGAGTCGATGTACAGGTATCCGCCATCCGGCAGCGCGGCGACCGACCGAGCCCCTTCGATCGGAACGGAGGTTGCTGGCACGCCGTCGCACGGCCCCAGGGACGTGACGGCGCCGGAGCACGTACCGCCACCGGCGACCGTGTGGATCTGCGGCGGCAACGGCTGGGCCGCCGACCGCGCCGGCGCCGCCCATTGCCCCGCAACCGCCAGCACGAGGAAGGCGACAGAAGCGCCAACGGCACTGCTTCGAATGCCAAATATCAGTCTCAGGGCGCCGTCGATCGGGCTCACGAATGGGCTTGAAGTCGAGGCGATCGCCTCGGACCGCCGGATCAGACCGTTCGCCTCGGCTGGGCCGAGTCCATCGACACGCCTGGCGCGATCGTGAGAGACGGTAGAGGGTCCAGCGACCGCCAAACCGGGCCCGACGGCAAAGTTCACGACCTGCCCACATGACGTTTACAGGTCGGCCACGTGGTCGATACCGGCAACCGTCAGTCTCGCACTCGACAGCGTCTGTCCGAGACTGAACCGACCGTGCCGCAGCCCCTCGCAACCGAGCCTGAATACGCCCTGCTGCTCGACGCCATCGCGCCGCTCGGCCCCCCATGGCCCGAACTCAACAACGGATCCGGGCCCGACCCGCAGCCCAGACCGCGGACCGACCACCGCGCCTGGGACAGCGGCCGCTGGGGAAGGCTGCTGGACATCGCCGACTGGCATCGGCTGTCGCCGGTCCTGTTCACGCACCTCCGGGCCGTGGGTGGCGCGCCCGCGCCGGTGCTGAGCGCGCTCGAGCGCGCGTACCTGGCAAATGCCGCCCGCAGCATGTTCATCCGCGCGACGACGGCCACCGTGGTCCGCGCCCTGGACGCCGCAGGCGTCCCGTCCCTGCTGCTGAAAGGTGCAGCGCTCGTTGAGACGGTCTACGACGACCCGGCTGAGCGCGAGATGCTCGACATCGATCTGCTCGTCCCCGCGGACCGGCTGGGTGACGCTACCGCCACCCTTGCCGAGCTCGACTATGCCCCCGCACCCGATCCCGATGCCGATCAACACCCCATCCCCGGCCCCACAGCGGTCCGGATCGCTCCCCACCAACCGATCCACGACGCCGCCCTGGTCGGGCCCGAGCAGCTCGTCGCGGTCGAGCTCCACCGCCACATCGCGATCGGCGGCGAGGAAGGTGGCGACTTCGACCTCGGCGGCCTCTGGGACCGCGCCCGGCAGGTGCCGGCGACGGATCACCGCGTCCCCTCGCCCGAGGACCTTCTGATTCACATCTGCTTCCACTTCACCCGCAACCGGCTCGGCGGCAGCGCCGGGCGTCGCAACACCGGCGGCGCGCTCGCCCAGATCCTCGATATCCAGCGGGTCGTTGCCAACGACGCAGTCGATTGGGACGAGCTCACCCACACCGCCCGCGACTTCGGCCTGGGAACCCGGGTCTTCCTCGGCCTGTTCGCCGCGCGCGAACTCGGCGTCCCGATCCCCGCCGAGGCGATCGAACCGATCCGCCCGAGCGGGTTCGATCCGCAGCTGGGCCGCCGGCTGGTGGCGCTGCGCGTGCTCCGCGCGGGCGACCACCTCCCGGTCCGCTCGATGCGCTGGATGGTCGCGCCGAGCAAGGAGGCGCTGCGCCGCGGCTGGAACGCCGACTCGAACGCGACGCTGTCGCTTGCCCGCGCCTACATGCGCCGCGCTCGGGCGCACGTGCCGGAGGCGCGATCGGCGATGCGCCGCCCGTGGGTCTACGTGCAGGACCGCCGGCTCAACACCCAGATCGAGGCGCTCCGGGAGCGGGCGTGACGAACGGCGCCGACACGATCCTCGGAGAGCGGCTGCGCCGGCAGGACGGCGTCATTACCCAGGAAGCCAAGGAGCAGACCATCCTGCTGCGGCTCGAGGATGGCGGCTACTACGCGATCGACGAGGTCGGCGCCGCGATCTGGGAGCTTTGCGACGGCGTCCGCCCGGTCGGTGAGATCGTCACGATCCTCTGCGCCGAGTTCGACGCACCCGAGACGACGATCCGAGCCGACGTGCTCGAGTTCGTCGAGGACCTGCGCCGCGAGCGGCTCCTGGTTGACGTCGGTGCGTGACCGCGCCTACGCGCTGACACTGCTGCGCGGGCCCCGCGACTGGCTGGTGCTGGCGCAGATCGGTGCGTTCGCATCCGCGGTGCCGGCGCTGATGCGGCTCCCCCTGCCGCGGCTGGCGGCGCTGATCACCAGTCCGCCGCATTCGCGCAGCCCGTCACCCGCCGAGATCGAGCGCCTGGACCGGGTGATGACGCTGGCGCCGCGGATCGGCCGGCCGCTGGTCCGCAGCGGCTGCCTGACCCGGGGCGTCACCCTCTACTGGTTCCTGCGACGGGCAGGGCTCGACGTCGAGCTGAGATTCGGACTCGACCCCAACGGCGGCGAGCCCGCCGATCTCAGCGACGGGCATTGCTGGTTAACCCTCGACGGCGAGCCGTACCTGGAGCGGCGGGACCCGCGACCGCGCTTCACCGAGCTCTACCGGCTGCCGCTCGCGGCCTCGGCATGAGCCTGCTGGCCGAGCGGTGCCGGTCGTACTCGCTGCACGGCGTCACCGTCGAGGTGGCGACCGACGACCCCGCAGTCATCGAGCAGATGGACCTGCGGCTGCGCGCGTTTTCCGGAGCGCCGGGCTCGGACGACCCGGTGCTCCGTTTTGAGTTCGTCGGCACGCCGCCGAAGCCGCCGCCGGCCGGCCGGGGCCGCCCGGTGTACGAGACCCCGCACGGCCCGCTCCACTACTTCCCCGACGAAGACGTCGTCGCCGGCGAGCTCGACGGCGTCGTACTCCGCTGCGAGCCGGGAGCCGGCCTGGCGGTGATCGCGGCGCCCGCGTTCCGTGGGTCCGCCCTGTACCACGCGACCCACCCGCTGGCGACGGTCGCGCTGATGGAGCTGATGGAGCGCCACGGGCGGTTCGCGGTGCACGCCGGCTGCCTCGCCGCCCCGGGCGGGCACGGCGTCCTGGTCGCCGGCCCGAGCGGCGCCGGCAAGTCGACGCTGACGCTGGCGCTGGCCCGCGCCGGAATGGGATTCCTGGGCGACGACGTCGTCTTTCTCGAGCGCCCGGCTAGCGGGCCGGGCGCTCGACTGCGGGCGCTCGGGTTCGCCGACACCCTCGGCCTCGTGGCGTTCGCGGCCGAGCGATTCCCCGAGCTCGCGCCGCACGCCGCCGGTGGCCCGCTTGAGGGCTTTCCCAAGCGGCTGCACCGCTTCGAGGACCTGTTCGGACGCGATCCGGTGCCGAGTTGTGAGCCGCGCGTGATCGTGTTCCCGGAGGTTGCCCCCGAGCTGCGCAGCGCGGTCACGCCGCTCGGAAGCGGCGAGGCGCTGCTGCGGCTGGTCCCCGACGTCCTGCTGACGCACGCGGAGGCGACCCAGGCCCACGTCGGGGCGATCGCCGCCCTGCTCGAGCAGGTTCGCTGCTACTCCGTGCGCTCCGGAGCCGACCTCGAGCGTGCCGCGGACCTCGTCCGCGCGCTTGTCTGACGGACCATCCAGACGTCCTGAGCCGTGGCTGCGGGCGCGCGCCGTACCTCCCGGCTACGAGAGCTTCTGTTCGAATTCCGTCATCAGCGCGTACATGCTCGGGCACTCCCAGACGCGGCCGCGCACACGATCGTCGACAGTGCGAATGACACCGGCGCCCGTGAGCTCATTGAGTGCGTTGCCGGCAGCGACGTCCGAGATACTGAGGTGCTCTTGGACCGAGGCGACGTTCAGCACCGGATACGCCGGGAGCATCCGAAGAACCCGGTAGACCGCCGAGTCGCTGCGCGGGCGGCGTTTGAAGTTGGCAAGCCAGTCTTCCTCTGTTTGCTCGATCCGCGCTGTCAACTGTTCTGCTCTCATCGCGGCAACGAGCGTTGCGTCGGCGAAATACGACAACCACCGGTTGAGCTTGCCGTCGCGGAACTCGGTGAGACCGGCGAAATAGGGGTCGCGGCGCGCCGCGAGAACGACGCTGATTGGCGGAACGATCCCAGGCGCCAAGCCACGTCGTCGGAGCACTGTGTGGATGAGACAACGACCCACTCGTCCGTTTCCATCGACGAACGGATGGACGTTCTCGAACTGGGCGTGCGTGACCGCCGCCTGCATGAGAGCGGGCATATCCGTCCGGTTCATGAACCGGCAGATGTCCTTCAGCAGACGCGGCACCTCCTCGTAGGGAGGGGGGACGTACGTGGCGCCGATGGGCGTTGAACCTCCGATCCATCCAGGCTCTGCACGCAGAACTCCAGCTATTGGCTCGTCTTGACCGAAGTGCAGGAGGGCGCGATGGATGTCCTTGAGGTGCTGCGGCGTGATGCTCTCCGGCGTTTGCGCCAGGGCAAGCGCCTCAGTCATAGCGTGGATATTGCCGACGATGTCTGCCGCCTTCCGGTCATGGCTGTGCTCCAGGTCGAAGTCCGCCAGCGCGATCCGTCGATGCCCCAGAGCGAGGCCCTCGATGCGAGAAGAGGCGGTGGATTCTTGGCGCAGGAGATGCCGCGCCACAGCCTCTAGGGAAGCTAGCTTCGGTGGAGCGTCGTTCAGTGCCCGCACCGCTTCGGACGCGTGTGCGAGTTCCTCCGCCAAGCTGGCTGGCAGGGAGACGTGCAACGAGCCGATAGGGTCCGGAACGAAGGCGCGGTATCGCCCCCCACGTCTCTCCACGGCGGATTGGCCGGTAGGGATGCCGGCATACTGCTTCGTCACGTAATGGCCGCGAGCGCGTCCCATTAGTCTTCGGTTGCCTCGGCTATAACCGAATGATAGCTCCTAGCCTTCGGTTAGCCCGGAAGTTCCCGAAAGCTAGGGAACGGCCCTAACCACGATCAGGAGGTCCGGGTGGCCCACCGAGCGGTGGTGTAGCCCACCGCGCATCGCGAGCTGCCCGCCCGGGGACGGGTCATCAGGGTCCGAGCAGGCCGAACGGAACGACTGCAACGCCATCGTCCCTACGGTAAGCGAGCCGGCCGGTGTAGACGACGACGCGGGCCGCGAGCCGGTTTCCGACCTGCTGGCGAAGCCATTCGAGGTGCGCGACGTCACCGGCGTCGACGGTTCCGGCAAGCTTGACTTCGATCGCAAGGCAAGTGCGATCCGGGGCTTCGACGATCAGGTCGATCTCGTGATCGCCGTTTTTGGTGCGCAGATGTCCCACGGTCGCCTGAGCCGCCTCTGCGTAGACCCTGACCGACTGCGTGACGAGCGACTCGAACAGTGCCCCGAGCCAAATTCCCGAGCCGTCCGAGACCCGGTCGCCCTGCCCACGCAACAGGCCTTCCTTCCCGACGCCAACCAGCCGCGCGGCGAGTGCCGGATCGACCAGATGATGTTTCGGGGCGAGAGTCAGCCGCTTGAGCGGCGCGAACGCCGGAACCCATGCCTCGAGCGGATCCAGGACGAAGATCCGCTGCAGATGATCCCGATAAGCCGCCACGGTCTGGCGCGCGGGCTTGTCACCCTCCCCCGGCGTCGCGGCGTCGAGGATCGTCGTGTAAGTGGCGGTGGTGGCCGTGGCCGCGGCATAGGCAGCCATCCACGCTCGCAGCGCGACAGGACGACGCACGCTGAGGCCGTTCTCGGGCAGCTCGCGCTCAGTGATGCGCCTGATGTAACTGTCGAGCTGGAGCTGCCGTGCCCCCTCAGGTAGTCCTCGGATACCGGGGAAGCCGGACCTGAGAATCTCATCGGTGTAGCTCGGCAGACCGAGGTCGCAGATCCCCCCGACCACCTCGAGCTGCCCGGTCAGTAGGGCGCGAAGTGAGACTGTGGCCTCCTGGATGCCGCGCTCACTGAATGACATCGGGCGCATCGTCAGGCTCACGATGCGCCCGGCGCCCGAATGAACCCGAGCCCCTGCCGACAGTCCCGCAGACCCTGCCAGCAGGAATCGTCCGCCAGAGCTGTCCTCGTCGACTGCGCGACGAACGCGATCCCAGACACTGGGCTCGAGCTGCCATTCGTCGATCAGGACCGGGGCCGGAAGCTGCGTGACGAGATCCAGGTTGGCGGCCACGGCGACGCGCTCGCTCGGGTTGTCGAGCGACAAGACCGTCGCGGCACGCCGCGTCGCCGTAGCGGTCTTACCGACGCCCTTGGCCCCTTCCAGGGCAATCGCGGCGAGGTCCCCGAAGAGCTGGTCGAGCATCGGGTCGACGACTCGACGTTGGTAGTCCATTTCCGTAGCCTAACACTTGGACGAGCATCTGACTAACATCACGACGAGAATCTAACTAACAAATGGACGGCTTTCTACCCAACAGATTGCCAAGATGAGTTGTCGGCTCGCGGTTGTGGACGTGCAGCCGGTCGCAGGATCGCCGCCCTGACGGTGCCGATCGCCGTCGCAGCCGAGTCGGCCAGCGTATCTGTCGTACATCGATCGGGAGGCTGACTCGCGATACTACACTCACTACAATGGATACGTGGTGCCGAAAACCCAACCCTTCTCGATCCGCCTTGGCGAGCAAACCAACCTGCTCGTAGAGGACGAGGCTCGCCGCTCGGGCCGGTCTCGGAGTGTGGTGGTTGAGGAACTGGCCGAGGAGGCAGCGAAGGCGCGACTCCACCCGGGCGTCGCTTTTCGTGGCCGTCCTCGCCGGGCGTGGGTGATCGGGAGCGGCCTAGATGTCTGGGAGATCATCGAGTTGGTGCGCTCCTACGGGGGCGACTTGGCCGCGCTTACGGCCGCTCATCCGCTCGTCAACGATCGGCATCTGCGCACGGCGCGTGCGTACGCGACTCAGTTCACGGACGAGATCGACGCGCTGCTGGAAGAGAATCGTCTGCCACCGTCAGAGTTGGCCTCCCTGTATCCGTTCCTGCGGAACCCCAGCAGCTAAGTACGTCTCCTGTGCGGCTTCTGCTGGACGCGCACGTTTCCGGTCCGCGGGTGGGGAAGCGACTCGCCGCCGCGGGACATGACGTTCGCGCGCTCGATCAGGAACTGGCGTTGGAAGGCCTGGACGACGACGACGTGTTGGCTCTCGCCACGAATGAGGGGCGGATTCTCGTCACTCACAATGTGCGCGACTTCCCCGCGATCCTTCGGGACTGGGCCGGGACTCAGCGCACACACGCCGGTGTCATCCTCGTCTACGGCATCGACCACCGCGAGTTCGACCTGATCGTTCGCGGCGTCGAACGTTCCCTACGTCTCTACGAGGACGCTGGGAGCTGGGAGGACCTTGCTGTCGTCGTCAACCGCGAGTTCGCCGTCGAGGTTTGAGTCTACGGCGGGTGGCTGGCCTAGAAGCCGAACTTACCCTGGTCAAGATCGACTCCCCCGTTGCGCAGAGTGGCGGATGGTAGGGTCACGACATGAAGACCACCATTGATGCGGCAGGTCGATTGGTAATCCCCAAGCCACTGCGCGACGAGCTTGGCTTTTCGGCCGGTGCCGAGCTGGACATCAGAACGGTGGAGGGACATCTGGAGGTTGCGATTCCGTCTCGGGTGCGGATCGACGAGGGACCTCATGGCGTTCGCTTCAGTGCCCAGACCGGTGAGCGACTCACCACCGAGGACCTTCGTGGACTGATGGAACCGGGTCGGCGCTGACGGCGGAAGCGCGGTGATCGCCGCTCTGTCCGCCTGGCAAGAACATCATGGACCCACGGCACGATTGAAGTGGTCACGGTGCTGCCCGCGCACGTCATCGTCGCGGCCTATTCCGTGCTCACACGTCTTCCGTCGGGCCTCGCTGTCCCGCGTGGTGATGGCCCAATCGAACCAACTCAGAAGCGGAAGGGCGGCTGCTTCTTGGGCGGCTTGCTGATCATCCGGCCGTGCAGGCACTTGACGATCGCCGGCACCGGAGAACCGTTGTACGGCGTGATGTGCTGGGCGATCACTAGATGACTCGCGACGCCTGACTCCTCGTCGCGGAGGAACTTCGCCTGGCGGGTCGCGAGACTGAGCGTCTTGTAGTACTGCACGTAGAGGAACCCGCCGACCTTTGCGTCCCATCCGACCCACAGGTAGCCGGGCCCACTTGTGGTCACGTGCTGCAGGTGGCCCCGGCGCAAGCACGACAGAACCGCCCGCGACTGCGCCCTGCTCGCGCGCGGCGAGCTGGTGGCCTTGGGCGGTGCCCGGTGAGTGGCAGCGATCGGATGCGCGATGGCGCCACTGGCAGTGACGATCAGGCAACAGAGCGCTACCGCGGCGACGAGCGCCAGCGCCCAGCGACTGCGGCTGCTCACGGGGTGATCAAACATGGCGTCTCCTGTGGTCGGGGGTTTCCCGCGCCACGGCGTACGCGGGCCTGCGCTTCGGGCCGGGTCTCACGCCCCCGGCGATCAACAGCAGTGAGGCCAGCGTCATCACGCCGACCACGGGGTAGAACCAGTCGCTCGAGGACTCGCCGGCCGGCCGCGTGACGAATGCCGACTGGCTCGCCTGCTTCTTGGCCTTCTCCTCACGCTTCGCGGTCGATTGCGCGGGCACCGTCGCGCCGCCGGGCGGCACCGGCGTCAGCGGCGGGATCAGCGGCGGCGTGATCACGGCGGCGAGCGAGTTGTTCGCCGACGGCGCCGCGATGAACGGCTGCGGCTGTGGTGCCAGCGGCGGCTGGACCTGCGGCGCTGGAGCCGGGTGGGGTTTCGGGGCGGGCTTGACCACCGGCGCCGGGGCCGGTTTCGGGGCAGGCTTGACGGCCGGTGCCGGAGCCGGAGCCGGAGCCGGAGCCGGCGCCGGGGCCGGCGCCGGAGCCGGATGGTGCACGATGGGCGGCTTCGGCTGCGGCTTCGGCGCCGGAACGACCGGCGTCTTCGGCTGGGGCTTCGGGACGACCGGCTGTGCCGGCTGCTTGAACGGGAGCTTGACCTTCGGCAGGACCTGATGGGTCGGCGTCACCGGCGGCGTCGCCGGCGGAGCCTGACCCGGGCTGGCGCCGAGCTTGAACGTGGTCGCCCCCTTGATGTTGATGACGTTGGTGTTCTTGCCGCCTGGGACGGTGCCGCACGGAGGACCGGACGGACCGGCCTCGACCGTCACCGGCAGCGACGCGCTCATCAACCCGGAGGTGACCGACACCGTAGTCGTGCCGGCATTGAAGGCACAGAACAGCCCCGACGTCGACGACGCCGTCGTCTGGCCGCCGGCCGTCAGCTTCGGTACCGACGACCCCGAGGCGCTCGCGACGACGAAGTTCCCGACGGTCGGATCCGAGCTCTTGAACGCATAGCTCGGTTCGACGCAGGCGCTGCACGAGGACGACGGGATCCCGACGTACTGGGCGAAGCCGGGGAACGACGGGTTGCCCGGGGTCGTCGCGATCGTCGCCTGCGGCCGCCGGCCGATCCCCTGAAACTGGAGTGTCGAACTGCGCTGCGCGGTCAATCCATCGACTGGTTCGAGCGCGAGCGAGCCGATCACCGGAATCCCATTGACCTTCACCGCGCCGGTCTGGGTGTCGACCGACACGTCGTACCACAGCGCGCCGTTGTTGGCCGACTGCTGGTAGGTCATCGTCGCTCCCTCGTACTCGGGAATCTGCGACGAGCCGGCCGGCGCATTGGCGGGAATCTCGGTCACCCGGTTCGGCTGGTTCTGCCAGGCCCCGAACTGGCCGCCCGAGGTCGTGAACACGGCCAGCACCCCGGCCCCCGCCAGCGTGGTGGCGACCGAATCAGCGTCGCTGGCCGCACCGAAGTCCTGGCTGTCGAGCGGCTCGGCCGCGAACACGATGACCGACTGGTTCGCCGATTGCGCCGCTTGAAGCTGGCTCCCGAGCCATGCGGTCTGGCCCGCGGCGCTCTGCTCGAGCGAGCCCTGGGAGTTGTCGAGCACGATCGCGCGCACCGAGCCGACGCCGTCCTGGCCGCCGACGTCGAACGCGTAGTACTTGCTGACCGACCCGGTCACGTCCTCCGGCCCTGTGAGCGGGCTGATTCCCGATCCGGCGGGCAGCGGCGTCGGCCCGAAGGGTTGCGGGGCGTTTGCGAACGCCTGCGCCCACGGCAGCGCGCTGGGCGGCGGTGGGTCCCCTGCGGCGTGGGGGGTTGCGGCCGCCGGCACGGCGTGGGCGGTTGCGGCCGCCGCCGCGGCGGCGCCGGGCTGCCCGGGGACGCCGTCGCGGGGGCCGTACGCGGCGTAGGTCGGCAGCACCCCCGCGAGCGGCTGCAGCAGCGCGGGGAGGTGGGCGAGGTCGATCGCGCCGTCGCCCGCCTGGTATGCGTTGTCGTCGCTCGGGCCGACCGCGTTGCCGCCGACCATCGCGAACGCCGGCCCGCCGGGCTGCTGCGCGAACGCCGCGATCTGGGTCGCCGCCGACTCGAGGTTGACGAACGGCTGAGCGTCCTGAACCGCGGCGCACTGCTGGTTGCAGAGGGCGCTCGACATGTAGGCGAAGTTGACCGTCCCGGGAGTCGCCGGCAGGCTGACCGGCGCCTGCGCGACAGCCGGCGAGCTGACGCTTCCAGCCGCGTCGTAGCGCCAGATCGACGACGTGAACCAGGCCTGCGATCGCGCTTGCAGGCTCTGGTCCGTTCCGACTCCGTCGGCGGCGTGAGTCCCGGCATAGCCGCCGACGGCCCAGGCGTGGCTGCCGTCCGGCGATGCCGCCACGGCCAGCACCGGATCCGGGTGCACGGTTCCGTCGGCGGGCGCGTTCGCAACCGATGTCGGGGGCGTATCCTCGCTCAGGTCTTGCCAGCCGCCGTCGGTCTGGACCAACAGGTCGCCGTCGCCCGCCGGAAACCCACCGGTGACGTTGCTCGCCGCTCCCTGCAGCGGAACGATGGCAGGGGCCACCGAGACGAACGCGCGGACATCGCCCGCCGGGGCTCGGAACGCGGCGAGCGCGACTGGGATCCCGTTGAAGCTCTCTGGCGAGTATCGGAAGCCGGCGGTCGCCGAGTTCTTGGTCATCAGCAGCGACTTGCCGGCGACGACCAGTCCGCCGTCCGGAAGGCCCGAGACGAGCTGCAGAGAACCCGGCGCCGGCGCCGGCGCCGGCAATCGCGAGTCTGGGACGCGCTGCCAGGTGCCGTTCGAGCTTCGCTCGATCAGGTTTCCGGCCGCGATCGCGAACACCTCGCTTCCCGCAACCGCGACCGAGCTTATGTTCGTCCCGGCGTCGGCGGAGTCGACCGCTTCGGGCGACCACGCGGTCCCGTCGTAGTGGAGAATCGTTCCGTTGGACCCAACGGCCCAGCCCTGGCCGTTCGAGGCGAACGCGACCGCATTCAGTGTCGACGTCGTCAGCTTGTTGGACTCGGGGTCGGCGCTCCATTGGCCGCCGTTCCAGCGCAGGATCGTCCCTCCCTGCCCGACCGCGAACGCGAGCGAGCCGCCGGCGAACGCGACCCCGGTGAGCGCCAGGTGGTGGGTCAGCGCAGGCGTTGCGTCGACCTGCCAGCCGTTCGTCGTGTCGTAGTGCAGGGCGGTGCCGTTGAGCCCGACGGCCAGCGCGCCCGGGGTGTCGGTCGTCGAGGGCCCGGGCGGAAGCGCGACGCTGACCAGCGGGGTGCGGTTTGGCTCCGGCCACGACGCCAGCGGCGCGGGAGGCGGCGACGCCGACACCATTCCCATCGTGTCAGCGCCGGCGATCCAGCCGTCGGTCGGATCGGCAAACACCGTCGACCCAGCGCCGCCCTTGAACCCCGTGGCCGGCACCGTCTGCCAGGCGCCATCGGTGAACACACTGAGCGACTCTGTCGCGCCTCTCAGGCCGACGCCGTACAGCCCATCGCCCGTCTCGAACAGGCTGTCCGGCACGATCGCCGGGTGGGCGACGTCGCTCGGTTGGGCGCAGTCAGAGCTGGTCTGCAGCGGGCCGCTGGTACACCATGAGTCGACGACGGTACCGCTGGCGTCGAATCGGGCGATCACGGTTCCGCCGCCGACGTTGGCGCTCAGGAACCCGCCGTCGGCGTCGGCGGTCAATGCCGTCGGCGTCACCGATGCGCCCGCGCCATTCACCGCTGCCTGCTGCGATCCGTCTGCGAACGGGCCGGTCGAGTCGAGCGCGTCGAGTCCCGCCTGCGATGGGAACGTCCAGCCGTTGCTGTCGAACCGGGCGAGGATCGTGCTGCTTTCGTGCTCGTTGATGCAGGGCGGGGTGCCCTTGTCAACCTCGACCGCCGCCCAACCCGCGCCAGGGCCGGTGATGGCGCCGGCCTGGAGCTTGATCGCGCACACGTTCGAGGGGGCGGTGTAGCCCGCCGGTACCGACGCCGGCGACGGAGCAAGACACCAGCCGTCGCCGTCCTGCTGGGGACAGTCGCCGTATTGTCCAAATTGAATCCCGACCGGGACCGTCACTGGTCCCTGCGCCGTCCACACCTGCTGAGACGACGACGGCGCTCCGTTCCCAAACGCCGGGAACACGGCGCCGTAAACCTGGCCATCGGTGGTCTCGCCGAGCTGCAACGAAAAGTTCCCCTGCATCACCGGCGCCAGCGTCCTCGTCGCCGGCGCGTCCAGTTCGAACGGCCCGCCCGGCGGCCGGTGGAACACCCCGACCACCGTCTTGGGGGGGATGGTGCCGGGAACAAGCTGGGAGAGCGCCAGCCAGGCCTCGCCGTTGGGCGCCATCTGCCCGGTGACCGTCGTCCGCTGCGCTCCCGGGATCAGCGGATACGGGCTCCCGTCGGGGTTTCGCAGCACGTCGACGATCTGCCAGCCGGTGTCGTCGGTGTAGCGCAGCACCACGACCTGACCATTCCCCTGGGCCGTGTAGGGGAGCGGGGTTCCGTTGACGGTCGGCGGCGGCGCGTTGGTCTGCCCGATTGCCCAGGTCTCGTGCTCGCTGCCGGGAAGCTCGCCGAGCAACGTGATGTTGCTGGCCGGCGCGTCGATGCTCGTGACGGTGAGCCCGCCGAATGGCGCCGCCCCCTGGTTGGAGATGGTCACGGGCGACGGAAGCGTGTCGGTGGTCGTGTTCCCGGCCTCGTCGGTGGCGATCGCCTGGACGTCGTAGCTGGCGTCTGCGAACTGTTGCGTGTTGAAGTTGATCGAGTAGGTCGAGGAGGGTGACGTCGTGGCGACGCCGGCGGTCGTCCAGTCCCCGGTCCCCGCCGGCGCCAGCTCGAACCTGACCGACGCGATGCCGCTGCCGCTGTCGCTTGCGCTGGCGGCCAGCGTCGCTGTGCCGCTCAGCGTCCCGCCTGGGCTCTGGAGCGTCAGCGTCGGCGGTGTGTTGTCAATCACGACCCGGGTGACGCCACCCAGGAACGGGTCGCCCGCCGCGTCGGAGCCGGCGACCGACAGGTCGTAGGTGCCGTCGGGGTATTTTGGGGTCCCGTGCGGGTTCTTCGCGCTCGTATCGACTGACAGCGTCCAGGTCGGCACGCCGGTCGAGCTCGTGACCGCCGTTCCCGCGCCAAGGTTCGTCCAGCTGCCGGAGGTCGCCGAGTTCCCGGCGGGAGGCGTCGAGCAGTCAACTGACGTCGGACACAGCCAGAAGTTGACCGCGGTCGGCGTTCGACCTCCGAGCGCGGGCTCGGCGGTCAGCGTCGCCTCGCCGCTCAGCGGCGATCCGGGACTGAGCATCGGGATGAAGGTGCTGTTGTTTGCGACCGTCTGGTCGGTGAGCGTTGCGGTGCCGCTCCCCCCGGCGCCTGTCGCGACCGCCTGGATGTCGTAGTAGCCATCCGGCAAGGGGTTTATCGGGGAGTTCGTGACCAGGGTGTCGGTGTATGTGTTGGTCGCGGGGTTGGCCACCGTATTCGGGAACTGGATCCAGGTGCTCGCGCCGACAGGCCTGTAGTAGAACTTGACCGGGCCGATCGCCTGACCCGCCGAGGGGTTCACCGAGGCAGTGAACGTTTCCGTCCCCTGAAGCGGCTGCGCTGGGCCCTGGAGTCCGACCTGCACGGTCGGCGGCGCCGGCGCCGATGCGGCTCCGGGGAAGACGAACCAGGCGGCGACCACGAGCGGTCCGAGCAGGCGGACGAGGCCGGCGTGCGATGCCAACCGCTTCACGTCTTGGTTCTGCCGGTCACGCCGTCCCAGCCATGCACGTGGCGACCGTCTTGACCTGGAAGTCGAGGTGGCCGGTCACCGCCGCGGAGGCTACCCAGCGGCCGCCTGCGACGGCGAGCTCGGGGACCCGCGCAATCTCTGCGGCGTAGTTCGTCGCCGCCTGATCGCTCCCGTACGGCCCCGACAGAAACACGATCGCGGTCGAGTTGTCCGGCGAAGTGTTCCCGAAATTGCCCTCCCAAACTCCCTGCTCCGCGCTCGTGCGCACGTTCGTCAAGCCGGCCGTCTGCAGGCAGTGCAACGGATCGGGGCCCGTGTAGGTGGGCGAGATGGGCGTGGCCGCAATCGTCGTCACGGATGGTGGGGTTGTCGAGGTTCCGGTATCGCTGGGCGAACCGGTTGTCGAGGTTCCGGTATCGCTGGGCGAGCCGGTTGTCGAGGTGCTCGTCGACGACGGCTGGCCGGATCTGCCCTTCGTCCCGCCGGCACCCCCGGACCTGCCCTTCGTCGGTGGAATCCTTGCCGGGCTCGTGTTGCCGGGCGTGGTGATGGTGGTGGTGGACGAGGTCTTCGACGCACCCGTGCCACCGTGGGGGGTGGTGGCGGTGGTCGTTGTGGTGGCCGAAGATGCACCCGTGCCGTCGGGTGTGTCAGTCGCCGCCGACTTCGTCGAACCGGCGTCGGCACGGCCGTGGCCGCGGCTGCCCGCAGCCGGCGAGTTGGTCCCGGTCGATGCGGCTGTCGTCGGCGTGTGCCTCGAAGTGCTGGACGATCGGTGCGCGTGAGCGGGCGGCGGCGCGGTCGTCGAGTGCCTGGCTCTCGCCGGCTGCGTCGTCTTCGCCGGATGCGTTGTCGATCCGTTCACCGTCGAGCCCGTTGTCCCGCCTCCGCTGACCGGCGCCGCCGACGTGACCGATGGCACCTCGGCGACATGCCGGCTCGGCCCAGATGACCCGCAGGCGGCGACGGTCGCTGACAGAGCGGTTGCGGTCGCGAGCGCCACCAGGCGGCGGGTACGCGGGGTGAGAGAGATGGTGGTCGTCATAGAGAGATGGTGGTCGTCATATCTGGAACGAGTGACGGGGCCGCCTCAGTGGGAGGCAGCCTTTTTTGCGGGCGGACTGATCAGCTTCAGACCGGTCGGCCACGCCTTACGGTTGAGCGAAACCGACAGCTCGCCGGTCCGCCCCTTGAACCGCCTCATCGGCGTGCGCGCGACCACACGCTTCCCCTTCAGCGCCTCGAGGCCGACGGTCACCGGCCTGCGCACCTTGAAGGTCAGGTGCAGGACGTAAGTTGGCTTGGCGCGGGTGCCGCCGGTTTGAAGCTTCGTGTGCGTGTCGTAGATCGCCGGCTTCTCCTTGACCGTCTTTGGCTTGCCTTTCGTCGTCGTCGTCGTCGTGGTCGTCGGCGTGACGACGACGGTCGGAGAGGTGACCTGGTACACGGGCGGGCTCAGCGTGAATAGCGACGGTCGCGTCTCGTTGTCGTCGCCGGCCGGAGCGTCGGGGGCCTGCCCGTCGGTGAACAGGTAGAGATGCGGTCGCTGGTCGTTGGACGTGCCCTTGTTGGTGGTGGGGTTCAGCCAGGTGCCCTCGCCCGCTGCGGCCCACACGTCGTTGGTCGCGGGGGCAGCGACGGCGGTAATTCCGAGCGAGGCTTCGAAGTCCGCCGGCACCGAGGGCGTCGCCTGGGTGTTGTCGAACGGATCGGGGATCCGGAACTCGGTACTGGTCGGGGGTTTCCCGCAGGCGGCTTGAACGATCACCGGCTCGACGTCCTCGGTGGACCCAGTCTCGGCCTGGAACTGTTGCGTCGGCGTCGAGTAAGTCCCCCCGGCGAACGCGATCCCCCCGGGCGCGACCCCGCCGGGCGGCGCGACCGCGAGTGACGTCCACGTGTATCCGTTTAAAGATTGAAAGGGAAAGGTCGTCGCGCCGTAGCCGGTGCACGGATACGCGGTCCCGTCGGGACTCAGGCGCATCAGCGGCGTCGCTTCGGCGCCGTGCTCGGCGAGCCAGGTATCGCCCGAAGTGTCCATTGCGGCCACAACGGGCGCGGTTCCTGCGGGTATGGGCCCCAACGGGTCCCCGGGCACCGTGTGGGCGAGCGGCGACCAGGGTCCCCCAGTCGAGCCGAAGGCATCGGGCGTCGTGGTGCCGTCCGGGGCATTCTGAAGTGGCTCCTGCCCGATAGTGGCGACACCGTTAGAAACCGTCGTCTGCGTCGACTGGCCGGCGCCGAGCGCGAGTCCGAGCGCTGTGCCGTTGGGGGTCACCGTGCCCGCAGCCGTGACGAAGTCCTCCTGCAGCCACGGGCTGCTCCCCAGCGGCCCGGTCTCGTCGGTCAGCTCCTGGCCGTCCCAATGCACCTCGACCCCGTCTGTGCCGAAGAACCAGCAGTTGTTCCAAGCGAAGCACGTGCCGGCGGTGATCCCTCCCGCCCGCTGGCCCTGGAGATTCAGCGGCCAATGCGCAACCGTCGCCGCCGGCAGTGTCAACGGGTCCCACACCAGGTTCACCCCGTCGAACCGGCAGAGTGTCGACACACTGTGGGTCGACGAGCCGATCAGCCAATAGTCGAGCTTTCCCGCCCACAGCACCGTTGTTCCCGGACAAACGCTCGAGCCGGGAAACGTCGGATCCGGAAACCAGTTGGTGCCGTTGTACAGCCACACCCCGAAGGGTCCGCCGCTGGTCGTGGCGAGGCCCCGGTTCCAGGCGCGGAACGCCATCGACGTGACCTGCTCGTAGCAAGCCGGGTTCCCCTGGATGTTGTCGCCGAACGGGTTGAAGTCGCCATCCCAATTCGGGCCATAGTTGTTGGGGCCAAAGGCGCCGCCGTTGACGCAGAGGGCCGACGTCGGATCCACCGGATTCCCGTCCGACCCGAACGGATACGGCGTCACGTCGACCCAGCAAGGCTGCCCGGCGCTCGGCGACGCCGGCGTCGATGAGGACGTCGTCGCCGCGCACTTCAGGCTCGCCGCGTGTGCCACCTGCGGATGGCAGATCCAGATCACGGTCACGGTCAAAACCACTAGCGCTGACGCGAGCCGCGGAAGTCGGCGGTCCACCGTCATCGACCGCAATCTACCCGACCGCGCGCCGCCGCCTCGCAGCCCTTCGCAGAACAGTGACATCGCGTTCACAGCAGGTTCACCCGGGACGGGAGAAGCCGAACTACCAAAGTTCTGTTCCCTGGGGCCGGGAAAGAACCGAGGCCCACAACGTATTCCTAGAAGTTCTGCTGGAATCCCTGCTCGAGGTACTGCAGCCACGGCGCCGGCAGCTGATCGAGCCCCTGGTTCGGGAGGTTTTCCTGCCCGAGCGGCGTAAAGATGTACGTGAAGTAGGAGTAAAGCGTCCGCAGCTGGTCGTTGGTGATGCCCGAGAGGGAGTCACCGACGGTCTGGCAGGCGCCGTTCATGCCCGGGGTGGTCGCCGTCGCAGGCGCCCTGGTCGAGACCAGACTCATACGGTCACCGGCGTTGATGATGGTTCCCGAGGTTCCACCGGAGAGTCCGCTGAACGACGTCGATGTCACGGAGGTGTAGGTGAGCGTCTGACCGTCGACGCTGAGCGTCCCCGAAGGCGGGAAGCCAGCCGTGGTGCCGACGTTCAGCGTCGTCACGGGGAGCGTCTGGCCACCGGTCGCGCTCGCCGGAGTCGGCGCCGTGATCTGACAGCCTGGCGTGAATACGCCGGCCGTCGGCGACGCGACCTCATTTGCCTCGTTCTGCCCGGTGTAGACCATGTCGAACGTCAGACCGCAGGCCGGGTAGCTCCCAGGCGCATCCGCGATATCCGGCGCGCCGGACTGGGCGGCGGAGCCCGAGTTGCTCCAGGTCCTCGCCCCAAGACCGACTGCAGCCGTTGCCGTGGCGCCCGTGGGCGGGGCCGAGGGCAGCAGGCAGTTCGACTGTTCGCCCAGGTTGCCCGGTGAGAGGTACGTGGTCGGCGCCGCCGTGGTACCCAGGTGTGCGGTCGGGAACCCGGCGCTGCCCAGTGCGACTCCGTGGGTGGAATTCCACAGACCAAGCTCCGCGCCACCGATCCCTCCGGGGGTGGCCGCGACCTCTGCGATCAGCGCGTTGGTGCCAGGGTAGATGCTGGACACCGGGTTGTTCGAGCAAAGCGGCCAGTACCCGGTGTTGTCCGACTGGGTCGCGGCCCCGTACCAGCCGAGGTTCGAGCCCTTCGTCCCGGCGGCGCACAGCGCTCCCTGGTCAAAGCCGTTCAGCGTGAACATGGTGATCGCGGTCGTACCCGAGCTGTCCTCGGGCACCACACGCTGGATCGGTCCGGTACAGCCGTAGGTAAACAAGAACGGGTTGTTGGCACCGAGCACCGAGTCGTTCCACTGGTTGATCGTCCCCTGCCAGATTCCGTCGAACTCGCTCGGCGTCAGATCGAGCACCGTACCGGCCGGCGGCGTCGTCGTGCAACCGCCGGAGGTGCTCGTAGGAGAGGATGCCAGGTTGGCGACGAACGCGACCGCGCCGCCCGCGACCGGGAGCGTCATCGCGTCCGCTGCGACGTCGTCGCCCGCGGGCCACGCGCCGTATGACTGCGGGCCGTACGGCGGCGGGGTCTGATCGACGTTTGTGATACCTGTGAACGTCGGGGCGTGGTCGGGAATCGGGCTATCATCGTAGTTGAACCCGCCCAACGAGTTACCACCGGCGTCGGCGTACGTGTCGCATTTGTACGGAGGTGTGGTCCACGGTGGATTGGTGCCCGCGGTCAGCGACCCCGGAGTGGAGTCGATCGCAGCGAGCTGCGAGTTGTTGTACGGCAGGTCGGTGCCGTCGAACATGTCCATCCGGCAGCTAAGCCGGTTCAGGCCTGCCCCAGAGCCGCTTGTCGTGGGCCAAACCCCGACGGTCGGGATGCGGCTCGCGCCCCAGTTGTACGCGACCATCCCGTCCACATTGTTGGTCGCGATACCGACCTTGAACGAGAACACCGACGGGTCGGTCGTGCCCCAGTCACCTGGCGTGACGGTGTATGAGACGCCGTTGCCCTCCGGACTCGTCCATGTGCTGGGGAAGCTATTGAAGAAGAGGTTCGAGGCGCTCGTCTGGGGACCGCAGACGTCCTGCTGATATCCGTAGGTGAAGCCGAAGTTGATTCCGCTCGACTGGAACGTCGAGCCCGCGCCGTTGATCTTCCCGTCGGGCTGACAGGCGAGCCCGACTGGCGGCTGCTGCGTCGCGGCCAGCGACGCCGGCGCCGTGGTGAGGAAACCGACGGCTCCTAGACTGACTATCAGCGCAGCTGTCCGCACGCAACTCGGACTGCAGAGACGACCGACCATCGACTCAACCCCCGCAAGACCTGTGGTGACCCGAATACAACCCAATCGTTGCACCATCGATTGTGGCTGTCAACGAGGCCTGTGTCAGGGTCACCGTAGGCGTCAAGGGCAGCATTGTTCCCGCATTGACATCGCTGTCACGGTTAGGGCTCCACAGAAACGCGGCGGTGCCCGCCCCTTTTGGGGCGGACGCCGCTCGCTCCTACTTGCCCGTCGCGTTCGCTAGAACGTGAACCGGGTGAGCCGCCGAAGCAGCCCCAGCCGGCGCAGCACGGGCTTTCTGTATGTCCGCTTCATTCGCTGTCTCCGTTGGTCATCGCTTCGGCTAGAAGCAGTTCGTCGCGACACCGGCCCAGTTCATCCCGGTGAAGCTCCACATGGCGTTGTTGACACCGGCCGTCGTCTTGCCGCCGGCGGTGAGCACGACCCCACTGGTCGTCGGAGACGTCGGCGAAGTGAAGCTCACCGAGCCGTTGTTGTCTTGTAGGTTGGTGACGGCGTTGCCGGCGACCGGAACCGCGGCCGGCGGCGGGTAGGCCGTCGCGATCGTGTTCGATGGATTGTCAGTCTGCAGGCCGGCCTCCGGGCCGATGCCGCTGAGCGTGTCAAGGAGGGTCACATTCTGGCTGACCCCGGTCGTTCCCCCAGTGACCTTGCACGAAGGCCCAGCTGTCTCCTGGGTGGCCGAGTTCGCGGCCGGCGGGCCGCCGGGGCTCGTAAGTGACCCGGTGACCGCCCCGATGTCGCACTCACGGGTGCCGCTGACGACCGGGTTCACGAAGAACCGCTGGTCGGTAGTCGGGCAGTCGGCGCTGACGCCCTGCAGCGTCGTGAACGAGTTGGGCGCGAGGGCAATGCTCGTCGTCGGACCACCGTTCGTGTTGGTCTGTCCCGTCCCTGCTACCGCGGCATTCGGGCCGATGAAGGCGTCGACGCCCGTTTGATCGCTGAACTGCGCGCCGCACGTGCCGTCGTCGTCCAGGGTGCCCGGAGCGGGCGCGTTGCTGAACCCGGTGCCGGCGCCGGAGGTGACGTTGCAGCTGCCGACGGTCGTGCTGTTGCCCGCGAGCAGCACGTTGAACGCGTCGGTCGTGGCGCCCGTCTCGTTGTCGACGCCCGCCCCGGCGTTGTTGAGAAACGAGTCGTTTATCAGGGTCATCGTCCCGAAGTTGTCGAACGAGTCGAGGGGGTTCTGGTCCGCCGTCGTGTCGACGGCGGTAGCGGTTGCGCCGGCGGCGTTTATCAGGCTCTCGCCGCCCTCGCCTTCGAAGGTGTCGCCATACAGCGTGAGGTTGCCGTTGTTCTGGACCACCGGCCCGCCGCTGGTTCCGGCCTGGGCGAAGTTGATTCCGTCAAACCGGACCGTCACGCCTGGGGCGATTGTGAACAGCGCGCCCTGGTTTGGCTGCGCGGTGAAGCCGTCGATAATCATCTTCGGCAGCCCCCCGGTCGCCTGGAACGAGTGGTCGGAGATGATGTTGAGGTTGTGTGAGATCGTGATCGTGGTCGTGCCCGTCGGGTCGGTCGGGCAGTACCAGCCGGGGGTCAGCACGATCGTGTTACTGGCCGCGGTTGCGTTGTTGAGCGCCGTCGACAGCGTGCTTAACGTCGTGGGCGGAGTCGCCGGACAGTTGAGGTTGCCCGTCCCGTCCGGCGAGATGACCTGGACGCCGGCGTTCGCGACACCCACGAACGCCAGCGACGCCACGACCACGCCAAGCCCGACGACGGCCCTGAGGGACCGTGTCTTTCGCATCAAGATGTCTCCCTTGTCATTTCGATTGTTCCGAGCCGTTGTTTGCCGTGTAGTAGATGCAATTGCTGGGACCGGGCCCGTCCCGCCGAGGCGGGACGGGCCGAGGGCCCCGAGGGATCTCCTAGAAGTTCCCCTGGAATCCTGCCTCGAGGTACTGCAGCCACCCGGCCGGCAGCGGATCGAGTGTCTGGTTCTGGAGGTTGAGGTTTGAGGCTCCACCCGTCCCCTGATCCTGCCCAAGCGGCGAGAACATGTAGGTGAAGTACGAGTACAGCGTCCTCAGCTGGTCGTTGGTGATCCCGGAGACCGAGTCAGCGGTGGTCTGGCAGGCGCCGTTGATGCCCGGGGTGGTCGACGTTGCCGCGGCCTTGGTCGAGACCATACTGACCGGGTCACTGCCGGTCGTAACCCCGGCGGCCGAGCCGGTCACTCCGGTGAACGACGTCGATGTCACCCCGGTGTAGGTGAGATCCTGACCGTCGACGAGGACCGTCCCCGACGGCGGGAAGCCGGCGGTGCTGCCGACGTTCAGGGTCGTGACGGGGAACACCTGACCAGCGACGGTGGTCGCCGGAGTCGGCGCCGTGACCGTACAGCCGGGCGTAGCCGCGGTCGTGCTTCCGGACGGAGCCGCGACCTCGGCGGTCGTGTTCTGCCCGGTGTACACCATGTCGAACGTCAGACCGCAGGCCGGGTAACCGGTGCCCGAGTCGGCGACGTCCTGGTGGCCGGGCGCGAAGCCCGAGCCCGTGTTACTCCAGTTGCTTGTGGAGACCAGGCCGACGGCATTAGCCGCCGCGGCGCCCACGGGCGGGGCCGACGGGTACGTGCAGGTCGACGCCTTGGCAACGCTGCCTGGCGACACGTACGTGGTCGGCGCCGCCGTGGTGGCCACGGATGCGGTCGGGAAGCCGGCGCTGCCCAGGGCGACTCCGTTGGTGGCCGTCCACAGGCCCAGCTCGCCGTAGCCGATGCCGCCGGGGGTGGCCGCGACCTCTGCCACCAGCGCCGGAGTACCGCTATTGGCGCTGTTGACCGGGTTGTTCGGGAACGTGTCGAGCGGAGTCGAGGTGCCCTGCGCGTCGTTCGTGTCCTCGCAGGTGGTGTCCCCGTTGTTCTCCGGCCAGAAGCCGGTGTTGCTCGATGCGGTGCCGCTCAGATACCAGCCCTGGCCCGTGCCGGCGACCGTGCCGGCGACGCCCTTCGACCCGGCCCCGCACAGGTTCGGGTTCGGGTTCGTGCTGGTTGGCTGCTCGAAGGCGCTCAGCGTGAACATCGTGATCGCGGTTGTGCCCGAGTTGTCCTGACGCACGACACGCTGGATCGGGCCGCTGCAGCCATCGCTCACCAGGAAGGAGTTGTTGGCGTCGAGCACCGAGTCGTTCCACTGGTTGATCGTCCCCTGCCAGATGTCGTCGGCCTCGGTCGGGGTCAGATCGAGCGCCGTACCGGCTGCCGGCGTCGTCGTGCAGCCGCCAGAAGTGCTGGAGGGGGTCTTGTTGGTCAGGTTGGCCACGAATGCGACCGCGCCGCCCGCGATCGGCATCCCCATCGCGTTCGCCGTGGTGTCGCCGGCGGCCGGCCACGCGCCATACGACTGCGGGCCGTACGGCGGCGGAGCCTGGTCGTAATTCGTCATGCCTTCGAAGGTGGAGGTGCCATCCACGTAGGCGGTGGGGTTGGCTGTGCCCGGCGTTCCTGCGTCGATGAAGGTGTCGCACAGGTACGGGCTCGAGGTCCAGGGCGCGTTGGTGTGCGACCCCTGGGTCTCCGACCCGGGAAGCCCGTCGAGCCCGACTGTCGTCGATGATCCGAGCTGAGCGGTGTTATACGGCAGGTCGGTGCCATCGAACATGTTCATCCGGCAGCTGAGCTCCTCCAGCCCGGCCCCAGAACCGCTCGACGACGAAACGCTATTGATCGTGGGAATGGCGCTCGCGCCCCAGTTGTAGCCGACCATCCCGGCCACATTGTTGGTCGCGATACCGACCTTGAATGAGAAGATCGACGGGTCGGTCGAGCCCCAGCTAGCTGGCGTGATCGTGTATGTGCTGCCGTTGCCTTCCGGGCTGCTCCACGTGGTGCCGGTGGCCGGGTTGTAGAGGTTCGAGGCGGCCGGCTGCGGACCGCAGACATCGATCTGGTACCCGTAGGTGAATGCGTCGTTGATCCCGGCCGCCTGGAAGGTCGAACCGCCGCCGTTGATCTTGCCGTCGGCCTGACAGGTGTTGCCAACCGGCGGCTGCGAGGTGGCCATTGAGGCCGGCGCCGTGGCGAGCGATCCAGCGATCCCTATGCCAAGCGCGAGCGCGAGCAGCTTCGCGCGCGAGTAACTGAACAAACGACTGCTATCCATCAGGTCAGCTCTCCTTTTCGTCCCGGGTTGAACTCGTCCCTGCTGCGATTAATTCGTTTGTCATGATCTTTTGGTGGTGCGTTTCACGGCCGAGGCCCTGGCCGCGCCTGGAGGCGACTGCTGCGAGACGATCTTGACCGTGCACTTCGACGAGATCGTGTCGTCGGCGCCGATGAACGCGAATACGACGGTGGCGCTGCTGGCGCAGTTGATCGTGTCGTGGCTGCTGAACTGGGCGAAGACCGTGTTGTCGCCCTTCCCGTTGAGGTCGTAGTTGCCGGTTCCGTACGCGTAGACCGTGTCGTTCCCGTTGTTGGGGACATTGACGTTGTTCGGACCGCCGAAGGCGAAGACCGTGTCGTCGCCCTGGCCACGGGTAGTGCCCATGGTGATGTTGTTGGCGCCGCTGTTGCCGTAGACGGTGTCATCGCCGTTGCCGACGGTGATGTTGTCGGTGCCGGACACGCCGAACGGCCCGTGCTGGCAGTAATCGGCCGCGGGCAACCCCTTCGGGTAGTCGCCCGGCTGCAGTGCTGCCGAGCACGATCCGCCGCCGTCGACGACGTCGTTGCCACCGCCGGCGGTGATGTTGTCGGAGCCGCCGCGGCCCCAGACGATGTCGTTGCCCTTCCCGGCGGTGATGTTGTCGTTGCCGGTCGATCCAACGAGCGTTCCGTCACCGGTGACGTTGGCCGCCATGGCCACCGCCGCCGTGAACGCCATCACGGCGACCGTGAGCAGCAGGATGCCGACCTTTGCCCGTGATCTGATCTTTGATTGATTCGTTCGTCTCATCCGTTCTCGATGGTTGGTTGATTCGTTCGTCTCAATGCTTCGACGCGGCGCGCTTCGCGGCTGCGGTCCTCGCCGCGGCGGGAGGAGACTGCTGTGACACGAACTTGACCGTGCAGTTGCTCGAGAGCGTGTCGTCCGCGCCGATGAAGGTGACCACGGTTGTGTTGCTGCTGCCGCACTTGATCGTGAGGCCCTTGCTGAACTGGGCGTTCACCGTGTCGGTGCCGGTCCCGGTGCTGTAGGTGCCGGTTCCGTAGGCGTCGATCGTGTCGCTGCCATCGCCGACGGCAACATTGTTGGGGCCGCCGAACGCGAACACGGTGTCGCTACCACTGCCGACCGCGATGTTGTTCCTGCCGCCGTTGCCATAGACGGTGTCGTTGCCGTTGCCCGCCGCGATGTCGTCGCTGCCGAACTTCCCGCTCGGCCCGTGCTCGCAGTAATCGGTCGACGGCAACCCGTTGGGGTAGTCGCCGCTCTTGAGGCCGGCCGGGCACGTCCCGCCGCCATCGATTACATCGTTGCCCTTGCCGGCGGCAAGGTTGTCATTCCCACCGAGGCCCCAGATCGTGTCGTTGCCATTGCCGGCAGCGATGTTGTCGTTCCCGGTCGTTCCGACCAGCGTTCCGTCTCCTACCACGTTGGCTGCTAGGGCCACCGCCGCCGTGAACGCCATCACGGCGAACGTGAGCAGAACGACACCCACCTTCACGCGCACCCTGCCAACTGCGACCTGCCTCTTCATGTATCGCTCCTTTGCGCCTCTGTTAGGTGCATGGCAGTTGCGTGCTGCACTACATCCCCCGTCGCGCGAGCACATAAGGAATGGTCCGCAGCAGGATCTTCACGTCGGACCAGAGCGACCACCCGGTTACGTAGAGGTAGTCGAGCTTCACCATCTCAGGCAGCGGCACGCGCGCCGATCCGAGGATCTGCCAGCGCCCGGTCATGCCCGGGGTCAGTTGCAGGCGCCGCCGGTCCAGACCGGTGATCCGGTCGTCGTCGTCGGGCACCAGCGGCCGCGGACCGACGAGACTCATCTCGCCCCGCAGCACGTTGAGCAGCTGCGGCAACTCGTCGAGCGAGAAGCGCCGCAGCACGCGGCCGACCCGGGTCACCCTCGGGTCGGCGGCGATCTTGAACAGCCCGTCCGCCTCGTTGAGGTCGTGCAGCGACGCCTTCATGGCGTCGGCGCCGTCGACCATCGTCCGGAACTTCCAGATCGTGAATGGCTCCCCGCCGCGGCCGATCCGGGTCTGGCGGTAGAACACCGGGCCGGGGCTGTCGAGCCTGACCAGCGCGGCGATGACCGCGCAGACCGGCGACAGCAGCACCAGGCCGACCGCGGCGCCGACCAGGTCGAAGCTCCGCTTGATCAGTCTCGACGAGCGCGACAGTCCGAAGTGCCGGACCCCCAGCAGCGTCAACCCGTGGACGTCGTCGACCTCGATCGAGGATCCGACCACCTCGAGGACGCGCGGCAGCAGGCTGACGCGGGCGCCGATCCCCTTCGCCTCGCGGATGAAGTCGAGCGTCGCCTGCGGATTCGCCTCGCTGGACTCGATCACGACCCGGTGCACGCGCAGCTCGTCGACCAGGCTCCGCAGCGCCGAGGCGGCGGCGGTGACGTCGGACGGCGCGAGCTCGCTGATCGACATCTCGCCGACGAGCTCGATCCGTCCGTTACACGCGTCCACCTTGGCGCGCAGTCGCTCGGCCGAAGCGTGGGTCCCGACGAACAGCACCCGCTCCGGCGGCGTGATCGCGTGCGACAGCTGCCGGGCGCCGGCCCGCGCCACCACCGCGACCCCGAACATCGCGCCCCACAGGATCAGCTCCTGCGCCGCGCCGAGGTGCCCGCGGACGAAGACGCCCTGGAGGATCGAGAACAGGAACACGTACAGGGTCGCCAGCTGCGCGAGCCGCGGCGCCTCGTCGAGCGTCGCCCGGTTGAGCACCAGCTCGTCGCGGTCGTACAGGCCGACGAGCTTGCCGGCGAGGACGACCAGCGGGAGCGCCAGCAGCGCCAGCGGCCGCAGCACCTGGTCGGCGATCACCGAGACGCCGACGTAGACCGCGAGCGTCGCGGCGAGCAGGTCGGCGACGGCCAGGACCCGGCGGTCGACCGCCTCGCGCAGCTTGACCTCGGCGCGGGGATCGCCCTCGCTGATCGTCGCGCGCTCGGATTCGGCGCCCGCCCACGGGAGTCCGACCAGTGCCGCGAACGGAACCAACAGCCGCGGGCGGCGCCAGCGCCGGCTCGACGGTTGGGTACTCCGAGTCGCCGCTTCCGCTCGGACGAGCGGAACGACCCGAGCAGAGCCGTCACCGTCAGGCTCGGTCCCTATGCGGTTTTCGAAACGCTCCGCCTCTGACACTAAAGGCGACATTTCGTTCACATTCACACCCGGTTTAGATCCTGGGTTTGACCGATGCGCGGCATCCTATGTGCGGGCCGCGGAGGCCCGTGTGTCAGACCTGTGCGGGGGTCGTTACTTTCTTGTGTCCGGCGCTTCGGGACGCGAGTTTTCCCCGCAAACCGCGTACTTCAGTGCAACGGCAAGGACACGCTCGTGAGCCCGTTCAGCTGTCCCCGGAGGGTCAGGGATTGGGTGTCAACGAAATGTGTAAGGAATGTGGAACCCTTGTGCACGTTAAGTGACGAAATCGTTTTCCAATTGTTCCCATCTTGTACTTCGAGCGCGAGCCGTCCGCTGCTCGGGGCCCGCCCCCAAACCTCGACGACGCCGTGCTGGCGCCAGGGAACGACCGGGAACTGGAACGCCGTCAGCGCCGGCTTCGGCCGGCCATCCAGGTAGTAGATGCCGGACTGGCTCGTGAGCAGGTAGCTCGGGACGGGAGGATCGTCGGCGATGTTGTTCCAGATGATCAGCGAGACGCCCTGGCTCCAGAGCAGCTCGAGGGCCTGCTCGACCCAGCGGGCGTCCTCCTGGACGGGGACCCCCTGGGGGTTGGGCGGCTTGGTGTTGTAGCCGACCTCGGTCACCCAGATCGGGTGATGGATCCTCGGCAGCGCGGTGCCGCCGCGCTCGGCGACGCGGAGGATCCTGGTCAGCTTGCCGATGTCAGGGATCGAGACGTCGTCTGCGTTGAGCGCCTTGGTCGAGGGCTCGCCGACCGAGTAGGGATGGTGTGCGAGCGCGTCGAAGTGCGCGGGGTCGCTGCAGTGGCTGTCGCGCAACTGGGTTCCCACCTGTTGCACGCACAGCGCCACCCGCCAGAACAGCGCCGGGCTCACGCGCGGCCCGTAGGGGGGCGGATCGCCGAACGGAGCCGTGCCCGCGGTCACGACCAGCGCCCCGGGATCGACCGACTTGATCCCCCTGTAGAACGCATTCAGCATCCCGCGGTAGATCACCGGCGAGACCGGACGGCCGTGCTGCCACTGGGGCGATAGGTAGAGCGGCAGGTTGGGTTCGTTCCAGAGCTGGAAGGCCCACACCTTCGGGAGCATCTTCAGGGGATCGGCCGGGTCCGGGAAGTGGCCCGAGTAGCGGGTCGCGAGCGCGATCGCGTACTGCTGGATGTCAAGGTCGTTGGGCTCCCATGTGCCAGGCGTTGCACTCCTCGGCATGTTCGGGCCCTGCGCCCATCGCGGTGCGCCCGTGAAGTTCGCGATCACGCGCATGCCGTCGGCGGTTGCCTCCTTGATCGCGGCGTCGGCTGGCGCGAAGTTGTAGTCGGGCGAGGCCGGATCGAGCGCGTCGAAGCCGGCCGGCTTCCTCGGCGTTTCCGGCACATTCCAGCCGACGTTGATCCGCACCACGTTCGATCCCGCGGCGGCCGCCCGCTGCAGCCAGATCGACGAGTCCGGACCGTCGAACACCCCGTCGACGAACCCCAGCGACAGTGGTGCCGGCGCCGCGTGCACGGCCGCCGGGAGGACGAGTGCCGCCAGCAGCGACAGCACGATCGCCGCCGCCGGCCGCGGGCGGCTCAGCCTCGGCGCGCGCCGCGCCGCCGTCGGCTTCACGATCCGCGGGTTCCCCGTCGCCGCCAGACGGCGAACACGACCGCCAGCAGGCCCGCGGCCATCAGCGCCGGCAGGAAGACGCCCATGCCGCCACCTCCGCCCTGGCCCGCCGCCGCGCTCAAGAGGGACGAAACCGACGACCCTGAACCTGTACCAGAGAGTGAGTGTATGGGCGCGACCCGAGCCGGGTCGCTGGTGCCGGGGTGGTTCCCGGCGCCCGCCGACGTGTCCGTCTTGGGCGCGCCGGAGGACGACGTCGTCGCGCCCGCCGGTGTGCCGGAATCCTGAGCGGGTGCGCTCTGCGCCGGCGGCGGAGCGGTCGCCTCGACCACCTTGGCGAGGGTCTTGCCGTCGGTGCCGAGGTGGTTGAGCTTCCTCTGCTCGGCGGGCGACAGCGAGCTCGGCTGCTTGCCTCCAGACCGCGGCGGAGACGCTCCGGAGGCGTTGGGCACGACCTCGAGGTACTGGGTCACCGCCGGGTTGCCCGGTGGGGCCAGGTACTTCGGGTGGCCCGAGGACGCCGCCGCGACACCGGCCGAGATCGCGAGCGTCGCAACCCCGGCGACTACGGCCGCAAAACTCCTGAACGCGCCCACGGACAGACCTGTCACGGTGCCCTTATACGGAACGGCGGTTCGTCGGCTGACGCCTGTACGCCAATTCCCGGTGGACCTTTGTCAGCCGCGAGGCTCCAGATCCGTAGTGGGACTCGCGATGGAGTACAGCGCAGCACTACCCGCGACCCGCGCGCTGCCGCGGCGACTGAGCTCGCGGGTGGACATGCCGGCGCTCAGCGCCTGGACGCTCGGGTTCGCGCTGGTGACGTACCTGGCGCTGCGGGCGGGCGGGTACGACACGATCGTCCGCAGCGAGGTCGGGGTGGCGATCTGGTGGATCACCCTGCTGGCGGCGGTGGCCGGCTTCCTGCCGGCGCGGATCGGCCGCCCGGGCTGGGTGGCGATCGGCCTGCTCGGCGGCTTTGCGCTGTGGACCGGGCTCGCGATCGGGTGGTCGCAGAGCGCCGAGTCGAGCGTCACCGAGCTGGGGCGGGAGGCCGCCTACCTGGGCTTCCTGGTGCTCGCGATCGCGCTCCAGGGCCGGACTGCGGCCCGCCACACGATCAACGGGGTGGCGAGCGCGATCGGGCTGGTGACGGTGCTCGCGGTCCTGTCGCGGCTGCACCCGCAGGCGTTCCCGGATAACGCCCAGTTCCAGTTCCTCGGCGCCAACGCCGGGCGGCGGCTGAGCTACCCGATCAACTACTGGAACGCCCTGGCGGCGTTCGCCGCGATCGGCGTGCCGCTGTTCCTGGCGCTCGCGATCGCGGCCCGGACGACGCTCGCGCGGGCCGTCTCGGCGGCGCTGCTGCCGCTCAGCGCGCTGTGCATCTACATGACGGTCTCACGCGGCGGCGTCGCCGAGCTCGGGGTCGGCGTGGTCGTGTTCATGCTGCTGGTGCCGCGGAGGATCGAGGCGCTGGCGAGCGCGATCGTCGCCGGCGCCGGCGCGGCGATCCTGGTGATCGCGGCCAATGCCCGTCCGGCGGTCCAGACGGGACTGCGGACGCCGGCGGCGATCCACGCCGGCAACAGGCTGCTGGTGCTGGCGGTGATCGTCTGCCTCGGGGTCGCGCTGCTGCAGGCGGCGGTGTCGCTGGCGGCGCGCAACTTCGAGCGCCCGGCGTTCCTGCGAGTCGGCCGCCGGACGACCACCGCGGCCGCCCTGGTCGTGGCCTGCGTCGCGGTGATCGCGGCCGTCGCGGCGGGGGCGCCGGGCAAGCTCCACCACGAGTGGGAGGCGTTCAAGGTGCCGACCGGCGCCGCCCCGCCAGCCGACGGCACGACCGTGATCACCCGGCTGTCGGCGATCAGCAGCGACGGGCGCTACCAGTACTGGGTCGTGGCGCTGCACGCCGCGCAGACGGATCCGTGGCGAGGGATCGGGCCGGGGACATTCCAGTTCTGGTGGGCGAGCCACGCGACCATCGGCGGCCCGGTGCTGAACGCCCACTCGCTGTACATGGAGACGCTAGCGGAGACGGGGATCATCGGGCTGGCGCTGCTCGCCGGGCTGCTCCTGTTTGTGCTCGCGGTCGCCGTCTGGCGCTCGTTGCGGGCGCCCGATTCGATCAGGGTCTGGATCGCCGCCGCCGCCGCCGGGATCGCGACGTTCGCGATGGCCGCCGCGATCGACTGGGTCTGGCAGATGGCGGCGATCGTCGCCGCGGTGATGGCGCTGGCCGCGGTGGTCGTCGCCGGGCGAGACGACCCGGGGACCGAGGCGCTGACGCCGGCGTCGGAGTCGGCGACGGGCGCCCCGACCGGTCCCCGGCGCTGGCTCCCGCGGACGATTCTGATCGTCCTGTCGCTGGCCTCGCTCGGCGCGATCTCGGTGCCGCTGGCGGGGGCGATCGCGATCCGGGAGAGCCAGACCGCCGCCCAGCAGGGCAACCTCGCCGCTGCCTATCGCGACAGTCTCAGGGCGCAGCAGCTGCAGCCGTACGCCGGCACCCCGCGTCTGCAGCAGGCGCTGGTGCTCGAGCAGGCGGGCGAGTTCGGGCCCGCGGCGGCGGCCGCGCAGGCGGCGAGCCGGAACGAGCCGACCGACTGGCAGGTGTGGCTGACGCTGGCCCGGATCGACGCCGAGCGAGGCGCCAACACCCAGGCTCTGGCAGCCCTGAACCGTGCGCGTCAGCTCAACCCCCTCGGCAGCGTATTCCTGAACGCATGACCGACCGCAACGACATCGGCGACGACCTCGAGCCCGGCTACGGCGAGGAGCTGGTGGCGCTCGGCAATCGCCTGCTCGACGCCCGCCCGGTGCCCCGGGCCGCCTTCCGCGGAGACCTCGGCCGCCATCTGGCGGCGCGCTCGGGCCGCCGCCGGCTCGGAACCGCGCAGCTGCGGGCGCTGATCGCGGTCTACGCGATGACCGGGCTGGTGCTGCTGTGCGTCGGCGCCGTCAGTGCCGCCGGCGCCGGCCCGCTCAGCTGATCGTCACCGCTGACACCGCGGGTCAGCGGTGACGGCGGTCACGAGCTTTTAACCTCTCGGCCTCGGGCGCATAACCACCCGCGCGGGCGCGTCCATAGGGTTCGCGCGGGTGTCGACACTGAGTTCTGGGCAGCCTTCGGCGCCAGCTGGCAACTCGACGACGGATCGCGCTGGTCTCGGCGAGGAACTGGGAACGGCTGCGATCGTCCATGACTACCTGAACCAGCCGGGCGGCGCCGAGCGAGTCGTGCTGGCGCTGGCGCGGATGTGGCCCGACGCCCCGATCTACACGTCGCTGTATCGGGCGGACTCGACGTTTCCGGCCTTCGGCGGCACCGAGGTGCGCACGTCGCCGCTCGACGTGCTTCCGGTCGACGAATCGTTCCGCAACCTGTTCCCGCTGTACCCGGCCGCGTTCCGGGCGCTGGGAACGCTCGACCAGGACCTCGTGATCTCGAGTTCGAGCGGTTGGGCGCACAGCGTCCGCACGGCGCCGCACACGTTTCATGTCGTCTACTGCCACTCGCCGGCGCGGTGGCTGTACGAGGCCGAGCATCTCGCCGACGCGCGCCACCGCTCGCTGCGGCCGTTCGTCGGAATGCTCCGCAGCTGGGACCGGTTCGCCGCCCGGCGCGCCGACCTGTATATAGCCAACAGCAGCGAGGTGAGTCGCCGGATTCGGCGCTATTACGGCGTCGGCAGCACCGTGGTTCACCCTCCAGTTGAGGTTGAGCGTTTTGTTCCCAGGCCCCGAGGCGAGCGGCTGCTGGTCGTCTCCCGGCTGCTCCCCTACAAGCGCATCGACGTGATCGTCGATACCGCCACGCAGGCGGGCATCGGCCTCGACGTAGTCGGGACCGGGCCGGCGTTCGAGGCGCTGCGCGACCGCGCCGGCCCGACGGTCGGCTTCCATGGGCGCCTCTCGGACGCCGAGATCGTGGCGATGATGCAGGACTGCCGGGCGCTGTGCGTCCCGGGCAAGGAGGACTTCGGGATCACGCCGGTCGAGGCCAACGCCGCGGGCAAGCCGGTCGTCGCGCTCGCCGCCGGCGGCGCGCTCGAGACCCTCGAGGAGGGCCTCACCGGCGCCTTCTTCTCCCGCCAGGATCCGCCCGAGGTGCTGGCGGCGATCAGGCGCGCGGACGCGATCGAGGCCAGCCCGGAGCGGATCAGCGCGGAGGCACGGCGGTTCTCGAGCCACGCCTTCGACGTCAAGCTCCGCGGCGTCCTCGAGCGGGCGCTCGCCTCGCGCCACGCCAGCGGGTGACGAGCACTCCGAGAACGCTGATGCTGGGCTACGGCTGGTTTCCGGACCGGCTCGGAGGGCTCAACCGGTACTACCGCGACCTGCTCGAGCATCTGCCCGAGGCGACGGGGGTTGTCGTCGGGAGGGATGCATCGACGCCGGCCCGCGTGGCCGGCGTCTCGGGCCACGGCCGTCCGCTGCCGCTGCGGCTGCTGGCCGTCTGGCGCGCGGCGCAGCAGGCGGCCGGGGATGCCGAGGTCGTCGACGCGCACTTCGCGCTGTACGCGCTGGCGCCGCTGTGGCTGGGGCGGTTGCGCCGCAAGCCGGTGATCCTCCACTTCCACGGTCCCTGGGCGGCGGAGAGCGTCGCCGCCGGAGACGGCTCTGTAGTCCGCCGGCGGGCGCGGCTCGAGCTCGAGCGGGCTGCCTACCGCCGCGCCGACCAGGCGGTCGTGCTGACCTCGGCGTTTCGCCAGGTGCTCGTCGAGCGCTACCGCGTGCCGCCGTGGATCGTCAACGTCCAGCCGCCGGGAGTCGACCTCGAGCGGTTCGCTCCCGGATCTCGCGAGGCTGCCCGCCGCGAACTGGGGCTCACCGCGGACGCGTTCGTCGCGGTCTCGGTCCGGCGCCTGGTGGCGCGGATGGGGCTCGAGCTGCTGGTCGGCGCGTGGCGCGACGCGGTCGCCGAGCTTCCCGCCGGCGGGACGCTGCTGATCGCCGGGGACGGGCCGCTGGAGGGTCGGCTGCGCGAGCTCGCCGCCGCGGCCGGGGTCGGGGACTCGATCCGGCTGCTGGGGAGGGTCAGCGACGAGACGCTGGTGTCGCTGTACCGGGCGGCGGATGTGGCCGTCCTGCCGACGCTCGAGCACGAGGGGTTCGGCCTGGTCGTGCTCGAGGCGGCTGCCTGCGGGACGCCCAGCATCGTGACCTCCGTCGGGGGCCTGCCCGAGGCGGTCGCGGGCCTCGATCCGTCGCTGATCGTCCCGCCGGGCGACCAGGCAGCCCTTCGTGAGCGGCTGCTGCGGGCGGTGTCGGATCGCCCCGGCCGCGAGGCGAGCAGGGCCTATGCGGAGGGCTACAGCTGGGAAGCCGTCGCCGCCCGGCATCGCGCGATCGCTCGCCGCGCGGCCCGGCGGTCGCCGGGCGACAAGCGTCTGAAGGTCGTTTACCTCGACCACGTGGCGCGGCTGTCCGGCGGCGAGATCGCGCTGCTGCGGCTGCTGCCGCACCTCGAGGCCGTGAGCCCGCACGTGATCCTCGCCGAGGACGGCCCGCTGGTCGAGCGCCTGCACCTGGCGGGCGTGTCGACCGAGGTGCTTCCGTTCGCGGAGCAGGCACGGAACCTGCACAGAAGCCGGCTCGACCGCGGCGGGGTGCCGGCGAGCGCCGCCGCGGCGACGGCCGGCTACATCGTCAGGCTCGCGGCGCGACTGCGGCGCCTGGCACCCGACCTGGTCCACGCCAACTCGCTGAAGTCGGGGGTCTACGGCAGCCTGGCGGCGCGGCTCGCGGGGATCCCGATGGTCTGGCACGTGCGCGACCGGATCGACGACGACTACCTGCCGCGTCCGGCCGTGCTGATGATCCGCCAGATGACCCGCAGGCTGCCGGCCGCGGTGCTCGCCAACTCGCTGTCGACGATGTCGACCCTGGGCGCGACGACCGGGTCCTCCCCACTGTATTCGGTGACCCCGGACGTCCTCCCCTATGCGCCGCCGCGCGAACGCGTGAACGGCCGGCCGCTGACCTACGGCGTCGTCGGGCGGCTGGCTCCGTGGAAGGGACAGGACTTCTTTCTGCGGGCATTCGCGCGCGCATTTCCGAGCGGCGAGGAGCGCGGTGTGCTGGTCGGCGGGGCGTTGTTCGGGGAGGACGACTACGCCGAGACCCTCCCGCCCCTGGCCGAGCAGCTCGGGCTCGGCGGCCGCATCGAATTTCGCGGCTACCGGTCCGACGTCTGGAACGAGCTGGAACGGCTGGACGTGCTCGTCCACACCTCGGTCACCGCGGAGCCGTTCGGTCAGGTGATCCTCGAGGGGATGGCGGCCGGGGTCCCGGTGATCGCGGCCGGCGCCGGGGGCCCCGCGGAGATCCTTCGACACGATGAGACCGGCCTCCTCTACCGGGTGGCGGACGTGGTCGACCTGGCCGACGCGATGCAGCGGATGCGCGACGAGGACCTGCGCGAGCGCCTCAGCTCCAGCGCGCGCAGCGCGCTCGAGCCATATGCGCCGGCCACGGTCGCCGCCCAGCTGCAGGGGCTGTATTCGGCGCTGGTGGCGCCGCGTCCCGGACACGAGACACCGTGAAGGGATCCGTGAACCCGTCGAGCGGATTGATCGTCTATCCCCGTAGCGACTGGATCGACGCGATCGACCAGTACACGCGAAGGCTGCTGAGCGAGCTGCGCGCAGCCGGAGCCGACGCCGACTACTACCCGGACGGCATCGACGACGCGCTGGCCCGATACGACGGCACGCCCGCGTGGATACTCGTGCAGTACAACCCGTTTCGCTACGGCCGTGGCGGCGTCGCGCTGCAGCTGCCGCTGCAGGCGCGGCGGCTGCGCCGGCTCGGCGCGCCGCTCGCGGTGATGGTCCACGAGACGTGGATCGACATCGTCGACGCTCGGTCCGCGGCGATCTCGATCTGGCAGCGGGCGCAACTGCGTGACCTGCTCCGCGGCGCCGACGCAGTGATGACCAGCACCGAGGCATTCGCCGCGGCGATCGGGGGTGGCGCCGTGCACGTCCCGGTCCCCAGCAACATCGAGCCGATCAGGTCCTCGCACGACGCGGCTCGGGAACGGCTCGGGCTCGATCGGCGGCTGGTGGTGGCGCTGTTCGGGCGCGGTCACCCGAGCAGAGCGCTCGACCACGCCGAAGCGGCGATCGCGGCGCTCGCCGAGGCGCACGGACCGGATGCATTGACCGTCCTGAACCTGGGGGCGGGCGCACCGCCGGTGCGGGTGCCGGCAGGAGTCGAGACGCAGACGCCCGGACCGCTGGCCGAAGACGCGCTGTCGCTACGGCTGTGGGCCAGCGACCTGGTGCTGTTGCCGTTCAGCGACGGCCTCTCGACGCGGCGCGGGACGCTGATGGCGGCGCTGGCGCACGCGCGGCCCGTGCTCGGCCTAGGGGGCGTCAACACCGAGCGGATCCTCGCCGACACGCTGGCCGTGACACCGGTGGGGGATCTCGAAACCTACGCCCGGGCAGCCGTCGACCTCTGCTCCGACCGAGAACGCCTGACGGCGCTCGCGGAGGCGGGGGCGCATTTGTACACAGAGCGGTTCGACTGGCCGATCGTCGCAGACACGGTCGGCGGCATCCTGCGGGAGATGCCAACGCGACGCTCCCGCGCGATCACGTTCGTGGCTCACGACGTCGGCGGCGCCGGCGGCATGGAGCGCCACACCGACGAACTGATCGGCCGGCTTCTGGACGCCGGGCGTCCGGTCACGGTGGTGGCGCGAACCTGCCGGGTAGCGCCCCGGCCGGGGCTCGCCTTCCGGCGCGTCCCGGTCCCGCGTCGTCCGTTCGCGCTGTCCTATCCGGCGTTCTTCGTGCTCGGGTCGCTGATGCTGTCGCGTCGCCGCGATCCGATCCTGCACACAACCGGCGCGGTGGTCGCCAACCGGGCGGACGTGATAACCGTGCATTACTGCCACCACGCCGGGGGTGCACGCGATGCCGGCTCCCGTGCGAGCAGGCCGGGCGCACTGTATGGACTGAACCAAACCGTCAGTTCCGTGCTCTCGCGGGTCGCGGAGTCGTGGTGCTACCGCCCGGCTCGCGCACGCCTGCTGTGCGCCGTGTCGAGCGGAGTCGAGGACGAGCTCGAGCTCGCCTTTCCGAAGATGGCCTCGCAGATTCGATCGATCCCGAACGGTGTCGACGCGGCCAGGTTCGCGCCCGATCCGTCGGCGCGCCGGGGCCTGCGCGACCAGCTCGGCGTCGCTCCCGAGAGCAAGATCGCCCTGTTTGCCGGTGGTGACTGGGAGCGTAAGGGGCTGCGCTTTGCGGTCGGCGCGCTGGCCGACGCACAGGAGTGGCACCTGGCGGTGGCCGGCGACGGCGATCCGGGGCCTCTGCTCGCGAGCTCTTCCGAAGACGGGACCGCCGATCGGCTTCATTTCCTCGGCCGCGTCGAGGACATGCCCGCGCTGTATGCGGCCGCCGACGCGTTCGTGTTCCCGACTTCGTACGAAGCCTTCCCGCTGGTCGTGCTCGAGGCGGCTGCAAGCGCCGTACCGATGCTGGTCACGCGCGTCAATGGCGCCACCGAGCTGATCGACCACGGCCAGAACGGCTGGTTCATCGAACGAAACGCGGACGACATTGCCAAGCGGCTGAACGAGCTGCTGGCCGACCCGGACCGCGGACGGTCGATGGCGGCGCGGGCGCGCGAGACTGCCGGCTCCTTCACGTGGGACGCGATGGCCGACGCGTATGCGTCCCTCTATGCCGAGCTGGTCGATGCGGGCGACCGCTGAACCGCCTCGGTCAGGGCGCCGCTGAGGGCACGGGCGACCGCCTCGACGCTGAACGTGTCGCGCACTCGCTCCTGGCCGGAGGACCCCAGCTCCCGGCGGCGTGCGGGAGAGTCGCGTAACTCGGCGATCGCGCGACGCAGGGCGGTCGCGTCACCCTCCTTGAACACCAGGCCGCCACCGGTCGATTCGATCACCCACGGGATCTCACCCGAGCTGGAGCCGATCACCGGGACGCCGCACCACATCGCCTCGACCAGCACGCGCCCGAACTGCTCCGTCCACGTCGGCGTCGTTCGCGACGGCAGTACGAGTACATCGAACCTGGCGTACGCCGACGCCATCCGCTCGTGTGCGATGTCGGGACGTAGCTCGAGCCGCACGCCCAGCTGCGCGGCCTGGGCGGTCAGACGATCGCGCTCGGGCCCGTTCCCGACCAGACGGACGGTGATGCCGTCGAGCCCTGCAGCGGCCTCGATCAGAGTGTCCAGGCCCTTCTCAGGAACGAGCCGGCCGGCGAAGCCAACGACCAGGCCGTCGTCGGGTCTCTCCGAGGATTCGGATGACGGCGGCCAGGCGGGGACGTGATGCGGGATCACGGGCGCTGCCACGTCGGGTCGGGCGCGCTGGGCGAGTTTCGCGGCAGTTGGCGAGCGAGACGCCACAAAGCTCGCGTCTGAGATCGTCGCCGCGCGGAACACCCGGGCCATAAGTGGCCACGGCCGATCAAGATTCTCCGCGGCCTGAACCCCGTAGGGGATTCCGCGATGCGCCAGGGGCCGGCTCCATTGGAATGCGGCCGCCGAGGTCAACTCCGCCTCCAGAAACGCGGCCTCCGGCGCCAGCTCGTCGATCAGCCGCCCCGGATGCATGACATACACGTGACGCTGCACCCGGCCCGCGAGCACAACCCGCCGTGCGGCCACGCGGCCGCGCAGCTCGGGCGCCGTTTCATGCGGGAAGGTGCCGGCCGCGTACACGTGACGCCAGCGAGCGGGGACGACGAGATAAGGATCCCACCCGTGTAGTCGGAGCTCGACGTACGGCAACTGGTTGACGGCGAGTACGGCCGGATGGCTGAGGACCAGAAGTCGGCGCACGGCAACAGAACACCTTGCCGCATTCAGGGGACGGCGGCGTGGGGCCGCTGCGCGTGCGCGAGCGGCCTCCGGCGCCGCCGGCGATGCGTCCGCCAGGCGCGGAGTCGCCCGCGCTGCGCGGCGCCAAAGCGAGACCAGGCGTCGTCCCGGCGGGCGGCGAGATCGCGCGCGAGCACGATCAGGCCCGGCGCTCGGCCGGTGCCGACGACGAGCGCCCACGCTGCGAACACCGCGCGCCGGAGGGGCGGGAGATACTCGAGGATCGGCAGCGTCTCGTTGTGGGTGGCGATCGCCACCGTTTCCGACCGGTCGCCGTTTCGCTCATCGCCGGAACTCCGCGGCGCCGGGTAGTGTGCGACCAGAATCGCCGGGTCGTACACCACCCGCAGGCCGCGCTTGCGCAGCGGCAGGCAGATCGACAGCTCGTTGTGGATGACGGCGCCGTCCCCCTGCAGCCGGTCGTCGAACCCATGCTCGACCACCTCGGAGCGCCGGAACGCCATATTCACTCCTTTGAGGACGTCGGCGTCGCAGGCTCGCGCGTCGGCGCGATGGTGGTTTCCGGTCATCCTCCCCCACCATTGCACGCGACCGACGGGCGGCGGGCCGAGGAGGCGCCGCCAACCCCTGAGCGCGTCGGCGCCGTAGACGCCGGCGCCTCGATGGTGGATCTCGTCTCGGCCGCCGACCGCGGCGATCCGCCAGTCGGTCGCGAACTTGTCGACGATCCGCTGGGCCCAATCGGGATAGGGCACCGCGTCGTCGTCGCAGAACGCCACGATCGCGCCCGTCGCCGCCGCCAACCCCTGGTTCTGGGCGGCCAGCATGCCTGGACGCTGAACCCAGACCGGCACCAGTTCTGGCCAGCCGGCCTGTAGCTGTCGGACATGGGCATGGGTCTGCCCGTCCGAGACGTGGACCGCGACGATCACCTGGTCGGGCGGCCGCGTCTGGGCCCGCAACCCGTCCAGGCAGTCGTCCAACACTGAAATGCGACGGTAACTGGGAACAATCACCGTCAGCGTGTCGGCGGCGCGCCGGAGCGGAATTGCCGCGTGACGGATCACGAGCCGCCGACAGAACCGGAGACCGCGACGGCGGGACTGGTGCTCTCGCCAACTCGACCTGTGGTGGTCCGCAGCAGGCGCAGAATCCGCATCGCCAGCCGACCCTCGACGACGTAGGCGAGGCCGGCTCCGGCCGCCGCGATCAGGGCACAGCTCGCCGCGAGTTCAACGGGAGTGTGGATGAAGTGGCCGAGTCCGAACGAGAGCGCGAGCAGGGGCACAAACAAGCGGATGGCGGTCCACACCGGCTTCGCGATCGGTGGGCGCGTCGCCCAGACGAAAACGCCCACGGCAACCGCCGGTCCGATCAGATACGCAGCCACGGCAGCCCCGCCGACGCCCCCGGCGGCCGCCAACGGCCACAACGCGGCCAGCGTCGCGACCGCGCCGGCGATCGAGGATACGAGCGTAGTGCGGCGCATCTGTCGCGCGTTGGCGTCGGACACGAGGACGGCCTGGATCGCCGTCACCATCACTCCCGCCAGGCAGATCTGAACCGCCGACGTCGCCGGAAGCCAGCGCTCGGCGAAGACGAACCTGATCGTCGGCGAGGTGACGCCGATCAGACAGCCGGCGGCGACGGCTGCGATCGCGACCAGCGTCCGCATCAGCACGCCGACGCTCTCGTCATAGCGTCTTCCGTCATCGCGCCGCATGCGCGCGAGCGTTGGCGCCGCCACCTGGTGAACCGACGAGAGCCCGGCGAGGACCGGGGTTGCCAGGATCGTGCACCACGCGAACAGCCCGATTCCTCGGGCTCCGAGCTGCGCCGCCACGAGGATGTTCACCACCGTTCCGGTCAGCGCCACCGCGATCACGCTGCCCTGGTAGGGCAGGCCCTCTCGCACGAGCGCCGGCGCCCCTCCCTTCAGGCTCGGCACGTACAGACGTCCGACCGCACGCACCGTCAGGACCGTGGTCGTCGCGGCTCCGACCATCTGAGCGATCGCCATCGACCACATGCCGAACCCAAGCAGCAACAGAACAACCTGGGTGGTGAACAACAACAGAGTCGCCACCAGACTGATCCTTCCCAGCTCCGAAAACCGCAGCTCACGCTCCATCACGACCTGCGCCGGGACCCAGGGGACGGCCAACAGCGGAACGGTCGCCATCGCCAATCCCATCCACACCGCGGTGGACCCAACCTCGCGCACCAGCGAGAGCTGGGGCCAGATCGCGGCGATCAAGCCCCCGCCCAGAACCGCCACGATGAGCGTCACCGCCGCGTCGATCCTCAGCTGAGATTCCTCGACTTCGCGCTTCACCGTCAGCGCGTACGTGATTCCGAGGTCTGCTGCCCAGCGCACGGCTCCGACGAGCGTCAGCGACAACGCGATCACGCCGTACTCCCTGGGCAGCAGGACCCTGGAGACGGCGAGCGCACTGATCGCCTGCGCCACCTGGCCGGCGGTGCTGCGCACCAGGTACGTGGCCGCTCCGCGAGTCGCGCGCCGAGCTATCTCGTGGTCTGCGAGCGCTTCCTGTTGGGTCATGAGACGTGAATCGCCTGCCGGCTGTTGCGCAGCGAACGCGGGAGCAGGGAGAAGAGGAGCGCCGCGCCCGTGCGTGGTCGGGGGCGCAGGCGGAGCGCCTGATAGAGCTGACGACGTGCGGCTCGAGGCTGGCGCGCCCGGATCAGAGCGACGCCGGCCCCGTGATGCTGCGCCGCCAAAGCAGCCCGTAGCGGGGCCCGCGGCAGATCGGCCGGCACCGGCTCCTCGAGAAACCTGCGAAAGATGTAGATGCCGGCCTGTGCATTCTCCAGCGCCCCCGTGACCGTCTGCTGACCGGGATGGCTGCGGTAGTAGGCCAGCCGCGCGGGCTCAAAGTAGGCGCCCGCGTCACCAGCCGCCAATTCCCAGGTGAGCCATCTGTCGAACTTCGTCCCGGCCTGGGCGGGAAATGCCGATAGATCGAGCGCGCGCTTCCTGAATACCGCGGCACACTGGATCGGGATCGCCTCGTCGATCACAGCGAGTCGCCGAAACGGCCTGTGCACGCCGGCCGCCAGCCGGTCGCGTCCAAATGCCGCCGAATTGCTGTCCGTCCCCGCGAGGTCGATGGCGCCGTCCTGGTCGATGATGAAGTGGTCCGAGAAGGCCACATTGATGGTTGGATCTGCTTCGAGGCGGGGAACGAGACGCGCCAGCAGCTCGGGAGCCCAGCGGTCGTCGTCCTGGAGAATTGCGAGGAACTCACCGCGGGCACGCCGGAAGCCGTCGAGCGTGTTGGCGAGCATCCCCCTGCGAGCGGCGTGGTCCGCCCAGACGATCCGCTCGTCGGCGAATCGCTCCCTGACGGGCTCGATGTAGTCCGGGCCGCCGTCGTTGCCGACGATCGCCTCAAAGTCGCGGTATGTCTGTGCGAACAGGCTCTCGAGCGCCTCGCAGAGATAGGCCCGGCGGTTGTAGGTCGCGACAACCACGGAGACGCGAGGCGGGCTCGTCACGATCGATCCTGGAGCTTCGCGACGACCTGAAGCTGAGGTGCGAGGAAGCCGTTCAGGCGGTATCCGGACAGCTGGTTCAAGCTCCCGCTCTTGCCCGTACGAAGATTCCCCCACCGCTGAGGCCGCCAGCCGGCGCCGACGAGCGCGTCGGCCAGAGAGGCCTGCGTGAACCAGCGAAGATGCGTCCGATCCATCACGCCGCCGCCGTCGACATAGTCGAAGCGACCCCTCAAGACCAGTTCTCGCACGACCCGGAAATGGCGGATGTTCGGAGTCGAGATCACGAGCTCGCCGGCGGGCGAGCACCAGGCCCGCCACCGATCCAGCTCGGTGAAGGGATCGACGAGGTGCTCGATCACGTCGGCCGCGATGATCGTGTCGAACGAGCCACCGAGTTGATCGACGTCGAGGACCTCGCTGGGCGATCGAACGACCCGGTCGTACCGCGCCTCGGCTGCGGCCGCCGCCTCGGCTGAGATCTCCACGCCGACCAGGGTCACGCCGCCACGACGACGCAACTCCGGTTCCCACGCTCCTGCACCGCAGCCGATATCGAGCACCCTGGCGCCCGGAGTGAAGGTCTCGAGCAATCGCCAATTGATCACCTCGCCGTAGACGCGTCCACGGGCAGCGCTGAGCGCCGTCCGAGTCCGTGCCGCAGGCGCGCAAACGATCAGGCGGCCGTCCCCTGCGACGCCATCGTGAGCTGCGCAAGCAGTTGCGCGGCGACGACGTCCGGTCCGAACTCGGTCTCGGCATTGGCTCGCGCCGAACCGCGCAATGCCTCCTCCTGGTGATCGAGCGAGGCGAGCAGCGACCTCACCGCAGCCTCGAGTCCATCGACGTCGCCGGCTCGGTGAAAGCGAACATGCGGCCCGGTCACGACCTCACCGGCTCCGACCTCGTCGCTGAGCACGACCGGAACGCCACAGGCCAGCGCCTCGGCGGTGACGATCGAACCGGGCTCGTATCTGCTCGGTACGAGCAGCATCGAGGCTGAACCCAGGATTGGCGGCAGCTGCTCGTTCGGCACCCCGCCCGAGTACTCGCCCACCGCGCGGTTCAGGCGCTTCAGATGTGGGGTGTAATCAGACCACAGGGTGGGGGCGCCGATCACCCGGAGTCGCACCTTCCCGGCCAGATCCACGAGCCTGTGACTCAATTCGATGACCTGCTCGACGCCCTTCCGGGTCGAGATTCGCGAGACGAACAGGATCGTGCGCGGGCTGGCTGGCGCAGTCGGCGCCAGCGGTGTGAATCGCCCGAGATCAACCGCCGTGCGCACGACGGCGAGCTTGGCGGGGGGCACTCCGTAGTCCTCGGACAGCAACCGGTTGAAGCGCTCGCTGAGTCCCAGCACCAGGTCTGCGCGGCTGAGCTCCTTCGGCTGAACGGTGCTGCGCAGCTTGAGCAGACTCCGCATCGCCATGTGCACGCCAGGTCGCTCCACCTGCAACGCATACCGCTGCTCCGCACGGTGCCAGCGCAATTCGCCCGCCGCGTGCGTGCACGGATGCACGACGATCGGCGGCGCCAGCCGACCGGCGCGTCCGAGCACGAACAACTCGCTGGTGGACAGCTGGTAGACCGCGTCGTAGGGCCGTCGCCGATGCGCCCACAGGAGCCTGGCGCCGAGCGCGAGGTTCGCCACGCTGCGCGCCGCGAGGCTCGTCAACAGCGCCCCCGCTCTGGTGCGGCTGTACCAACGCCCCCGGTGCCAGCGCGACCGGTACTCGATTATCCGCAACCTCGTACAGGGCTCGAGTGCCGGTGGAACGCCGCCGACCACCGGCAGGTACAGATCGACCTCGACGCCTCGGCGCAGGAGCTCGCGCAGCGTCAGTAACCCCATCTCGCCGACCCCGCCGCGGTCGCCGATAGGGCCCGTCCACGCGATCCGCACCGGCTAGACCTTCTCGACTGAAGCCCTGATTGACGCCGAGGACCCGGCCTTGCAGGTCACGGTCTTGGTGTTGAGGACCCGCACCGTCGCGTGCACCGACCGGCGGCGCCACGCCGTCGCGACCTTGAAGGTGAACGCGCCCCGTGTCGTCGCTCGCTTCGAGCCGAGCCGCTTGCGCCCGGACCACAGGTAGACCATGCGCCGCGAGCTGCAGGCGGCCGCGGATGCTTTCAGGCTGCCGCCGAGCATGTGCCCTCGTGCGAGCCTTCGGAACGTCACGCGGACGCCGACGGGCGGCTTCCCGTGACCGCCTCCCGAGCCGGGACCATGGCCGCCACCCTGGCCGGAACCGCCGCCGCCACCGGAACCGCCGCCGCCACCGGAACCGCCGCCGCCACCGGAACCGCCGCCGCCACCGGAACCGCCGCCGCCACCGGGGGGCGGCGTCGAGGATGTGGTCGCGGTCCACGTGACGGAGCCCGTCGCGCAGCCCGGGCTGCCGCCGCCGGCGGGCTGGTTCAGGTCAAACGTGCCCGACGCCGACTGCGGGCCGCTGAACGTGCCGCTGATCGAGAAGTTCGGGGTGCTCGTGTCCTGCCAGCTGGCGCCGCTGATCGGCGCTCCCGGCCAGATCGAGTCCTTGAGATCCGCAGCCGTGCTCTGGCACGTGTTGCCGTTGGCGTCCTTGCCCATGATCCCGAGGACGCGGTAGCCGTCGACCGTAGAGCCATCGCTGGAAACCGTCAGCGTCACGGTCGCGCCATCGGACGCGGTGCCGGTGTAGGTGGCGCCAGGGACGGCCGCCGCCCACGCCGTCGCCGCCGGCACCGCGAGCAGCGATGCGACCCCAAGCGCGAGCTTGGCGCCGCGGCGAAGTGCCCGCCCGCGGTTCATGCGCCCAGCGACCGCTCCGGCACCGACTCGCGCTGGAGCGCGGTGCCGTCGAGGCTCGATCGCATCCGGCGCAGCGCCCGCGACAGGATCTGTTGGACGTTGGCCAGCGTCAGCCCGGTCAGCTCGGCGATCTCCGGCCCGGTCAGGTCCCCGCCGAAGCGCAGCGCGATCAGTTCGCGCTCGCGAGGATTCAGCTCGGCCAGCGCCCGCTCCAGATCCGGGTCGAGGCCGATGCCGTGCTGGTCCGGCGTCGCCGCGAGCGTCTCCAGATCCGGCTCGGTCAAGACCTGTTGGCGGCCGGCCGTCCCGGCCCGCAGATGATCGATCAGTAGATTCCGCGCGATTGCGATCAGCCATGTCGCCACTCCCGCTCGTTGTTCGTCGTAACGTGCCCAGGCCCGGAGGGCCCGCTCGAAGGTCAGTTGCGTTAGGTCCTCGGCGTCCTGGCGCGAGCGAACCCGGTATGCGAAAAATCCGTACACGCGCCATACGTGCTCGTCGTAGATGGCGACGAATTCCCGTTGCCTCATCGAGACGAACCCGGACGCTCACCGTTCGGACTCGTCGTCCCAGAGCGGCTCGGTGTCGGCTCTGTCGCCGTCGACCGAAGCCGTTCCGTGATCCCCGGAGGAACCGGCCGGGTCCGGCTGCATCACGACCGGGGGGACGTGGTCCACCAATTCCCTGATCAGCGGCTCGGGCCAGACGGCCACCGCCTCCATATAGACGTCGAGCGAGGGTCCTGACAGCGTTTCGGCCCGCATCAGCGAGTTGGCGAGATCCTGCAGAACCTGGGCGTTCATCGCCAGGATCTGCTTGGCGGTGTCCTCGGCATCGTGGACGATTCGTCTCACTTCGGAGTCCACGAGCTCCAGCGCGGCGGCGGCGACGTTGCCCATCTGGGTCAGGTCGCGCCCGACGAACACCTGGCCCTCCTTCTCCCCCACGGTCACCGGGCCGACGGCCGGGCTCATCCCGTAGACCGCGACCATCGAGTGGGCGATCTTGGTGGCCTGGTCGAGGTCATCCTCGACTCCGGTCGACAGCGTCGCGAAGACGTAGCTCTCACCGGCCGTGCCGCCCATCATCGCGATCAGCCGCTTGGTCAGATCGAGCTGGGTCATCAGCACCTGATCGCCCGACGCATAGATGGTGGCGCCGCCCCGTCCCCGCCCGCGCGCCACGACCGACAGCTTCTGCAGCGCGGTCGGCAACTCGATCGCCCTGGCGACGATCGCGTGGCTGGACTCGTGCACAGCGATCCGCCACAGCTCGTCGGGTCTCAGCAGGTGGCTCTTGCGCGCAGGCCCCATCAGGACCCTGTCAATCGCCTCCTCCAGCTCGGGCTGCTCGATCATCGGCTTGCCGGCCCTGACCGCGAGCAGCGACGCCTCGTTGATCACGTTCGCCAGGTCGGCTCCCGACATACCGGGCGTCTGCTGCGCGATCGAGGCGAGATTCGCTTGCGGCGACAGCGGGTTCTTGGAGGCGTGCAGCGCCAGGATCTCGTTCCGGCCGTGGACGTCCGGGAGGTCGACGACGACCTGGCGATCGAACCGCCCGGGCCGCAACAGCGCGCTGTCGAGGATGTCCGGGCGGTTGGTCGCGGCCATCACCACGACGCCCGCTTCGGCGCCGAACCCGTCCATCTCGACAAGCATCTGGTTCAGCGTCTGCTCGCGCTCGTCGTGGCCCTGGCCCATGCCGGCGCCGCGCTGCCGCCCGACCGCGTCGAGCTCGTCGATGAAGATGATCGCGGGCGCCGCCTCACGCGCCTGGCGAAACAGGTCGCGGACGCGGGCGGCGCCGACGCCGACGAGCGACTCGACGAACTCGGAGCCGGAGATCGAGAAGAAGTTCGCCTTGGCCTCGCCGGCGACCGCGCGCGCCAGCAGCGTCTTGCCCGTTCCCGGCGGGCCGACCAGCAGGACCCCCTTCGGCGCCCGCGCGCCGAGGTCGGCGTACTTGGCCGGATTCTCCAGGTAGTCGATGAACTCTCCGAGCTCGACCAGAGCCTCCGGCGCCCCGGCCACGTCCTTGAAGCCGAATTGCCCGCTGCCGGCCTTCTGCTTGCGCCCGCTCCACTTGGAGAACGCGGCGATCATCCCGCCGCTCTCCCGTGACAGCAGCGCGAATAGGGCGAACAGGGTCGCGAGGATCAGGATCGGCAGCAGGAACTGGACGACCAGCCGCAGCGTCGACTTGCCGGACTGCGGGTCGACCGCGGTCGGCACCTTGTGGGCCTCGAGCTGGTTGAGGAGGTTGTTGGTGTAGGGATCCGCGTGCGGATACGCGGTCCACACCTGGGTTCCGGAGGGCAGGATCAGCTGCAGCCGGCTGTCCTGGTCGAGCAGCGTCGCGTGCTGGACGGCGCCCCTGGTGTCGATCAGTCCGATCGCCGAGGAGAACTGAATCTGGCGCCCGCTCGAGCTCGGAGCCAGAATCGACAGCCCGATGAAGAACAGCGCCAGCAGGATCGCGGCCATCGTCGCCAGCCCGACCGCGAGCGTGTTGCGGCCGACGAACTCCACGAACGCCCAGAACCGGTCGGCGAGACGGCTTCGCAGGCTCCTGCGCTTCATCGTGTTGGCGACAGGTGGCATCGGGTACCTGGTCTGACTTTCATCGCAGCGGCACGCTGACGCGAGACCGCGCTCGACGACGGACACCGGACGATCCATCACAGGTCCGGAGCGGGAGTGAACGAGGGGTTAACGGGATGTGACTTACCTGGAGCCCGTTGCTCCTGCGTAAACGCTCCGTGCTTTCACATTTCCGTTACGCGGAGTGACAGCCAGCTAGGCATGCTGATGCCAGATGGATCTGGTGGAGATCTGAATGCTCGAGGCACCCGAGTCAGCGCGACACGTCGCCCGGCGTCTGCTACCGGGTTACATGGCGAACCGGGCCAGACGGTACGAGCGCGACCTGCGTCGGCGCAGCGGCAGTACGGCCGCGGCCGAGCGCCTCCTCGCCGGTGGCCTCCCGGTCGTCCAGGCGGGCCCATTTGCCGGGTTGACATACCCGGATGACCGACTCGCGGACATCGACGCGCCCAGCGCGAAGCTGCTCGGCACCTACGAGCAGGAGATCGCGTGGGTATTCGAGCGCGCACTCACATCGAACGTAACCGCGTTCATCGACATCGGATGCGCCGATGGTTACTACGCGGTGGGAATGGCGCACGCGTCTGCGGCGATCACGACCTATGCCTACGACCTCGCCTCGTCGGCCCGAGACCTGTGTGCCGCCACCGCCACGGCGTCCGAAGCGATGCCCCGCGTCCGGATCGGCAAGCGCTTCACCGTCGATCTGCTCGCTTCGATGCCGACGGACGGCGCGCTTGTGCTCTGCGACATCGAAGGCGCTGAGGTGGATCTCTTTGACGCCCGCGCGGCGGCGGGACTGGCGCGGAGCGTCGTCGTCGTCGAGGTCCACGAGACGCGGCGTCCGGGCGCCGGCCGATATTTGCGGGAGGTGTTCAGCCGAACTCATGACGCGGTTTCGGTCGCCCAGGCGCCGCGGCGCGAGATCCCGATCCAGCTCGGCGGCTGGTCGGAGCAGGACCAGACGCGAGCAATGAGCGAGTCTCGCGATCCGAGCCTCCATTGGCTCGTGCTGACGCCGCGCGCCGCTTCCGGACATGGCTGATCCGACCCCCGCGCGGCCCGTGCGAGCACTGGTCGTGATGCCGCTCGCCACCCAGCGCGGCGGCGCCGAGCTGTCGCTTCAGCAGCTGTTGGAATACCGAGATGAGGCTCAGCTCGAGCCAACGGTCGTGTTCCTGGAACCCGGCCCGATGGTCGAGTGGTGTCGCCAGCGGGGCGCGGCGGCGGTGGTCGTCGACGCGGGACGAGTACGTCAGGCGCGCAGGTTCGGCCGCAGCGTGCGCGCATTGGTTGGAATCGCGCGCGAGTCCCGCGCCCAGGTCGTGGTCAGCTGGATGGCCAAGGGTCAGCTCTACGGTGGCCCGGCAGCGGTCGCGGCGGCGCTTCCCAGCGTCTGGTTTCAAAGTGGTCTCCCGTCGGGACGCGCGACCTTCGACCGACTTGCGACGCTGAGCCCGGCTGCCCGGGTGGTCGCGCCATCGCGCGGAGCGGCGCTCGCCCAGAGGGGGCTGTGGCCGCATCGGCCGACCGCCGTCGTGTATCCGGCCGTCGACATCGCCCGTTTCAGCGCCGACCGGATCGGCGACGTTGGCGCCACCAGGCGACGCCTCGGGCTGCCTGAGGGGGTGCCGATCTTCGGCTCGGTCGGCCGTCTCGACAGCTGGAAGGGATTCGATGTGATGCTGGACGCGGTTCCCGCGATCGTCGAGCGGCATCCGTCCGCGACGTTCGTGCTGGTTGGTGGCACGCACGAGTTCAACCCCGGACACGCCGTCGCGCTTCGCGAGCGGGCGCTCCGGCTTGGCCTCGACGGACAGGTCCGGATGGTCGGACAGCAACCGAATCCCGAGGAGTGGATGCAGGCGATGGACGTGTTCGTTCACGCTTCGCAGAACGAGCCGTTCGGAATGGTCGTGATCGAGGCGATGGCACTGGGGAAGGCAGTCGTCGCAAGCGCCGAGGGCGGTCCAACCGAAGTGATCACGCCCGGGGTCGACGGACTGCTGTCTCCGTACGGCGACGCCGACGCGCTCGCCGCGGCGATAGTGCGGTTCCTGGACGACGCGCAACTGCGCGACCGGACCGGCGGCGCCGCGCGGCGCCGTGCCCACGACTTCACGGTCCAGCGCTACGCCAGGGAGTTCGGCGCGACGATCGCCGGCGTCGTCGCGTAGGCAGCCGGCGCGGTTGACGCGGCGCCGGCCTCCCGAGCGCGATCGGCGGGCAGCGCGATCAGCCAGTAGGAGATGATCCCTCCAACCGCGAAGATGTACGGGCCGATCGGAACCGTCGGGCTCGCCGCGCTGATGAAGAACAGCGCGAAAATCGCAGCGAGCGGAGCGATCAGCGCGGCGAGCAGTACCCGCGCCTCCCGGTCCGGCTCGCGGCGCACCCGCGTGAAGCCCACGTACAGCAGCGTGAGCACAAACCAGCAGAAGACCAGCATGCCCGGAATCCCGGTTTCGATCGTCAGGAACGAGAACTCCGTCTCGGTGTCGAAATTGCCGTTCTGCATCGCCTGCGATGCACCGGGCGCCGTGGAGGCGGGTCCGGCGGTCCCGAGGCCGACACCGAACGGGTGGGTGGCCATGTTCTCGGGGATCGCGGTGATCGCAAAGCCTCGTGCCTTGTTGGTCGTGCTCAGGATGCTCGTCGGAGACAGGCCCTGGTAGCGAAGCCCGCCTGACCCGACCCCGCCGACGATCGCGACGATGACGAGCGCACACAGGCCGACGGCGAGGACGAGGCCCGACATACTCTTGACACGGTTTCGCGCGGTCACCGTCAGCGCACCGAACGCGAGCACGGCGAGCACGGCGGCGATGATGTCAGCCCTCCCCTGCGAGGACACGATTCCGAGCACCGCCCCCAGCGCCATCGCGACCGCGAACAGCAGATAGCGCCGGCGCTGCGAGAACGCCGCGAGCACCAGGATCCCGCACAGCGCGACGATGCCGAACAGGCCGCCGTCGCCCGCATCGCTGCCCAGCCCGAACGGCCGGGTGGTCGCATTGCCGTTTGCCAGCGCCGCGGTCCGGCCGGCATTCGCGAACGCCCCGGTACCGAGGACTCGCTGCGAATAACCCGGGCCCCAGGCGGCAAACTGGGCCGGGGTCTCGTTGAACTGGACCCAGCTGACGACGCCGTTGGCCGCTGCCACGACCGCCAGCAGGATGCAGAACATCCGCAGCGCCCGGACCGTTCTCACGTACGCGAACGTCAGGAAGAACAGCGGAATGAACTCCAGGTGCTCGCGCGCGCCGGCCAGCGAGTGCTCCACGGTGCCGGCGTTTGGGCTGGCGAACTCGACGAACACGATCAACGCGAACGCGAACAGCCAGCCGCTGAGCGGTGGCAGCGGCAAACGCTGCCTGGCGACGCTCGCTCGGATCAGCAGGCCGATCGCAAGCGACCACAGGAATGCGTCACGCACAAAGGTGACGAGCGTCGACCCGGTCGCCAATTTCAGGTATCCGTCGAGGAGGCCGAGGTAGAGCATCACCATCACCAGGCCGAGCTGAGGATTCCGGGTCGTGAGGAACCACGCCGAGCCGACGACCACCAGCCCGACGGCGACCCCCTTGAGGTTCAGGTGATGGTCCAGGTAGATGACGAACACAGCCGCGATCGCGGCGACCAGCAGACCGCCGAGTGTCTGCAGAACTACCCGACTCTGTCCCGCGGACGGTCGAGGTAACCGGCGGGGCAGCGCCCGAGGGACAAACGCAGACGTCGACATCGGCGCGGCGTCAGACCTTCTGCTGCTCCTGCGCCCTGCCCCCGAGCCTCAGCCCACCGCGACGAGCAGGCGGGCTCGAGACATCGTCGCCGCCGCCATAGGGCCCGTAGTAGCCGTAGCCGTAGCCGTACGACGACGCGTCGAACCTCGACAGCTCGTTGGCGACGACCCCCATCACGCGGACGTCCGGCACGCGCGCGAGGAAGTCGTGCAGGCGCTTGACGGTGTCGCGGGAGGTGACGCTGAAGCGTCCGACGAACAGCGTCGCGTCGGCGTAGCGAAGCAGCGGGACGGTGTCGGCGACGGCCAGCACCGGCGCCGAATCGATCAGCACGATGTCGAAGCGCTCGCGCAGTTGATCGAGCACCTCGGCGGCGCGCTCGGAGCCGAGTACCGCTGGCGGGTTGGCCGGCCGTGGCCCGGTCCGCACGAACGAGACGTGCAGGGCCGCCGACCCGTGGCCGTTGGAACCGTGGCCGTTGTGGCCGTTGCTGCCGCCGCTCAAACGCTCGAGCGAGACGAACTCGTCGATCGACGCCAGGTTCGTCGGGACCTCGCAGATCGCCTGGTCGAGCGTCGCCTCGCCCCGCAGAACGTCGGTGAAACCCGGGCCCGCCGGCGCCGCCAGCAGGCTCCGCAGCGACGGGTTGCGGAGGTCGAGGTCGACGATCGCGACGCGCTTGCCGCTCTCGCAGAAGGCGAGCGCGAGGTTGCGCACGACCGTCGACTTCCCCTCTCCGGGCATCGCGCTGGTGACGACGATCGTCCGCGGCGGGGTGTCGACGGCGGCCAGCTCGAGATTCGTCCGCACCGACCTGAAGGGCTCACGGAAGTCGGACCCGAGTGCCGCCGCACCGCCCTCGATCGGGTCCGGGTCGTCGCTGTGAGGGACGACGCCCAGGACCGGAATCGCGAACGCGGACTCGATCTCCTCGGGCGTCTTCAGCCGCCGGTCGAAGCGCTCGAAGCCGAAGCAGAGGGCGATGCCCCCGACGAGTGCGATCAGCAGCGCGAACAGCGCGTTCCGGGTCGGCTTCGGAGACGACGGCGAGGACGGCGGCGTCGCCGGGTTCACGTGCTGTGCGACGACCTGCGGAACCTGGCGGTCGAGCTTGAGCCCCTGGAGCTGGTTGAGTATTCCGGCGCGCGCCAGCGCGGCATTGGGGCCCTGGTTCGACGGCAGCAGCAGGTCGCCCTCGAGTGTTCGGACCGCCTCGTCGATCCGCGCCGTGTAGTTCGCGGCCAGTGCGGTCACGAATTGCGCGCCGAATCCGTTGGCGATCGCCGCCGCCTGTTGCGGCGTCCCCGCGTTCGCGGTGACCTGGATGAAGTCCTCGCCGGACTTCGACGTGATCGAGACATCGCCGAGGAGATCACTCGGTGAGCCGGCGTAGTGGATCTTCCTCGCGACGACCGCGGCGGTACCGGACGTATCGAGCAGCGAAGCGGTGTCGAAGACGTTGCGGTCGGTCGTCGGCGCGGCCTGGATCCCGCTGACGGGGTCACCCGGGTTGGTGACGTACACAAGCGTGCTGGCGGTGTACACGTTCGGCTTGCGGGCGTAGTAGGCATAGACGCCACCCGTGGCTACGACCACAGCGATCACGATCAGCCACCAGCGCGTGGTGATCGGACGCAGGTAGTCGACTAGGCGCGGCTGAGGAGTGAGGTTTGGCTCCATCGGACCCGGTTTCTTGGTAGAGAACGAAGTCGGTGCTGCGCAAGCACGGCGCGATCGTGCGTACGCGTCGCCCGCGGGCGTATCAAATCAGAGGCTCGGGATCCTCCTGTGACCATCCGGAAAACCGCTCGAGTGCGCAGGACCGCCAGCATTTAGGACCGCTCAGGGGCCGGTGTGAACGAGTGGTTAAGCGGATGTGACTTCCCAGGGTGAGTGCCGGGCCCAACTGTGAAAGCAATGCTTACAAAGTGTGAACGCGACCCGACCGACACGGCAAATCGAGATACTGCCGTCTGCCGAGATGACCGACCCGCCGCCGCAGCCTGAATGCCCATAGCCCGGCCCAGCGTTCTGCGGATCTGGCTTCCGCTCGCGTTCCTGGCAGGGACATTCGCCGCGACCACCGGGGCAGCTCACGCCGGGGTGACGAACGGGCCCTCGTACGTGCAGGTGCCGGGGTCGCCGTTCGCGGTCGGAGGCGTCGTCGACGCGATCGCGCTCAACCCGGCCGGCAATACGCTCGCGGCCGCGGATCTGCTCGGCGACGACATCGACACGCTGTCGCTCGACGGCAGTACCGGCGCCCTCGCTGCGTCCTCCTCTTCGCCGTTCGCGGCCGGCCGAGGACCTGATTCGGTCGCCTTCAGCCCGGGCGGCCAGCTACTCGCGGCCGCCAACCTGGTCGACGACACCGTCAGCGTCTTCAGCGTCTCGACCGGCGGCGTCCTGACCCCGGTCGGCGGCTCGCCGTTCGCGACCGGGAACGAGCCGCGAGCGATCGCGTTCAACCCCGCGGGCAACCTGCTGGCGGTGGCCAACGGAGCCGACGACACGGTCAGCGTGTTCGCGGTCGGGGCGGCGGGCGCCCTCACGCCCGTTCCCGGGTCGCCGTTCGCGACCGGGGCCTCGCCGGTCGCGCTCGGCTTCAGCCCGAGCGGCAACCTGCTGGCGGTCGCCGACGAGGGCGACGGAACCGTCTCGATCTTCACCGTCGGCGCCGGCACCCTGACGCCTTCGGCCGGCTCGCCGCTGACCGCCGGCGACGGCCCCGCGGCGGTCGCGTTCAACCCGTCCGGCAGCCTGCTGGCGGTCGCCAATTCGGCGGCCAGCACGGTTTCCGTATTCGCGACCGGCGTCGACGCCGCGTCGTTCTCCGAGGTCCCCGGATCTCCGTTTGCGACCGGCGCCGAGCCGGTGTCGGTGGCATTCGACGGCACCGGCAGCGCGCTCGCGACGGCCGACTCGCTGGACGGCACCGTCGCCGTGTTCACGGTCGGCGCCGGCGGCAGTCTCAGCCTGGAGCAGGGCGCCCCGTTCCCCAGCGGCAACGGCCCTCACTCGGTCGTGTTCGTCCCCAACTCGAGCCTGTTGGCGGTTGCCGACGCCGGCACCGGCAGCGTCTCGGTGCTGGGGCCGATGCCGCCCCCGACGGCGACGATCGTCGCGCCCACCGCGGGCCAGTCGTTCACCCGTGGCCAGGTGGTACAGACGCGTTTCTACTGCCTCGACAGCACCCCAGGACCCGGACTCGCGTCGTGCACCGACGCCAGCGGCGGCAGCGCGCCGTTCGGCGTCCTGCCCACCAGCACCCTCGGCACTCATACGTACACGATCACGGGAGCCAGCATCGACGGATTGACCGCGACAACAAGCGTCAGCTACGTCGTCACCCCGGCCCCGCCGAAGAATCGCAAGCCACCGCAGGTGGGCGGAAAGGCCGTGGTCGGCAAGCTGCTCAGCTGCAGCCGCGGGACCTGGACCGGCCAGCCGACGCCCACCAAGTTCACATACCAGTGGACTCGCAATGGGGTCCCGCTGGCCGCGAGCGCCCGGGCCAGCTATCGCATCACAGACCTCGACCGCGGCTCGCAGCTCGCCTGCAGCGTCACCGCCTACAACGGGAGCTCCGCGCCGGCCACCTCTCTGGGCATCAGCGTGCCACTGCACCAGAGCGCAAATTGCCCCGCTCCCAGCGGGCCGGTCACCGGCCCCTCCCTCGGCCCGCTGAAGCTCGGTGACACCGCGGCTCAGGCCAAGCGTGCGATGAAGGGCAGCAGCGATCGCCCGAGCCCAGGCGGCCGGAAGTTCTGTCTCACTCCCGCCCCGGTCACGATCGGGTTCCCAACCGGCAACCTCAGGAAGGTGCTGCACGGCGGTCCGCCGGCGGGGCATATGGTGTGGGCGTTGACCGCCAACCCGCTGTACAGCTACAGCGGCGTCGCCCCAGGGATCTCACTGGCGACCGCCGAGCAGCAGCTCGCCGGCGGCACGACGCAGGCGCACGGCGCCACCAGCTTCTACCTAGTCCGCCAGACCAAGGCGACGATCGTGCTCGAGGC
>Ga0123356_10000325_pt1 | contig 54913 bp, 46 predicted proteins | sample TergutEmb28metaG_2_FD_92546 | JGI IMG/M metagenome (GOLD analysis project Ga0123356, IMG submission 92546) | Embiratermes neotenicus P3 segment gut microbial communities from Petit-Saut dam, French Guiana - Emb289 P3 | ecosystem: Host-associated > Arthropoda: Insects > Digestive system > Gut ...
AGCCAAGTGTTAAGATTAGGTTTTTTTCTCGCGGAGACGCGGAGGCGCAGTGAACGCGGAGGGGAAGAAAGGGAGTTGTTGTTTGAATTCTTTCCTTTTATTCCGAGAAATCTATGATTGCTGGCATGTTTTTCCAGAGATTAAGTGAAGATTTCGAGCCGCGGCTCTGCGATCTCTGCGCCTCTGCGCCTCTGCGAGAGCTTCTTCTGGAATTTCCTTAAATGCTGGAAATGTTAATAGATACTTGATCTTTTGTATCAAAATGACATATACATATTATATGTGTACATTTGTTGATTGGGAAAAAACCGACTTGGCAAGAAAAATTCAAATAAACAAAACCCCGGGAAAAATCCTTCAGGCTTACAGGGAAAGAGCGGAACTATCCATTGTAAAATTAGCAGAAAAAACAGGTATAAAATATACCAATATTTCCGCCATGGAAAATGATAATCGGGTTATTGGTTTATCTGTTGCTAAAAAACTGGCTTCTGCTTTGAATTGCGATTATGCTAAATTTTTAAGTTCATAGCTCTGCAGAAATGTATGCCTAAAAACTTACTTGTTGTCTTGTCAGGAAAAAACACAGCGCGAAAGCGGCATTTTTTTTCTCTGCCATACATTTCTGAAACCATGATATGAGGAAAAAGCGGTGTCGGATACGTGACTGGCACTATTCCATGACCGATGTTCACTGACCTCCCATCCTTGACCCGTTTTTGCTTGCACGAAGAAAAGGGTATCTTTGTGTTGTCACAAGAGTAAAATCCCAGTCGTCATTACTGAAACCAAGTCCTGTTGTTGCATTTTCCCAAAACGCTCTGCTGCGTAATAAATTGTCGCCGGTATCTGCGCCATGCTGACTTGTAGCGAGCGGGTTCTCAGGTACGTCAACACGAACAGGATCGCGAGGGTCAAATCTTGTATCGCTGAACAAACTCATGCCAGAAAAAGCGCGGTTATTGAGCTTGTTTTCGTCAGTACGGGCGGAGCCGTAAATTCGTCCGATATTTCTCAAATCCTCAGAAATTGATCCGCCTACAGTTATGATAACGCTTGAACCAAAAGCAACACTGTTATGTACATCACGACCAATGTTGATATTTACAGTATCTGTGTTGTCTCCTGCGCGTCCGATAAGACCACCGGCAAATATAGGCGATCCCCCTCCTGTTCTATGCGCATTAACATTGCCTCTGGAAAAACATCGGTTTATATTGCCGGTGGAATTAAACCATCCAACAAAACCTCCTGCAGCAATGATACCTGTATAGAAAAAACCAGTAGAAAAAGCATCGTAAGCAAAAACATTTCCTAAAGCATAACTGTTAGAAATTGAAGCGGTTTCCATAATACTGCCGGCAAAACCTCCGACTGTATGTCCCAATGGTCTACCAATTAGATTTACAATTGATGCAACATACAACCGAGTCGCTATTACATCACCTGTTGCATAACAAAATGAAGCATTTGCTGACAATTCTCCGACAAAACCGCCTGCTGCTACAATGTTACGTAGAATGCCTACGCTTACATTTCCTTTTGCAAAACAATATGAAATATCAGCGTCCAGCCGACCTGCAAAACCTCCAGCATATCCGGATCCTGCAGTTGACGGAATCGTTATAGGACCTTCTGAATAACAGTTAATTATTGTACCGTTAGCCTCTAGAAAGCCAATGAACCCTCCGATGGTCATCGAACCAACAGTGTTGTTCTTGTTAATATTTATTACGGTTGGTTTTGCAAAACAATTAGAAATATTAGCATATTCAATAACTTTTCCTACTGCTCCGCCTATCGCTGCAGATCCGTTGCCGTCCATTACAATTATGCTGCCTTGCTGATAACCTGAATTGTGTATTTTAACTCTTTGAACATCTGTATTATCTGCACCGTGTGCTTGTCCTGCTAACCCACCAATAAATAACCCCAAGGTTCTACTACTCCAACCTGTGTTAAAATTTCTGGCACTTCCTACAGTGATATTACCGACAGAATTGACACCTTCTATTGTTACAGCAGCTCCGTTTATTCCACCCATACTTCCTGCAATGCCGCCAATATAAGTGTAAATGCCTTGAACTTGAGTACTATTAGTAAATTTATTTACTGTGAGGTTAAGTTCGCCATAAGCATTTTTTATACTAGAAGTGTCTATCATTTGTCCAACCAAACCTCCAACCATTGCTGAATAATCAGATTGTATATTATAATTAACCGAGCCTTTTACAAGCACATTGATCAATTGTGTGCTGCCTGTTGTTGTTCCGGCAATGCCGCCGAATTGGGCATTTTCGTTGGTACTTATGGTTACTGCCGTTCTTTTTGCTGTTTCATATTCAACCGTTACATCGCTGATAAGGGCATTGCCACCTGTCACACCGAACAATCCTATATCTGTTACAGTTGCAACATCATCAATATTTTCCGGTGGTGCCCAACTCCAGCTATTTATCGTAACCTTATGCCCGTTGCCGTAAAAGCTGCCTGTGAATGGAAAATCGCTATCACCAATCGGAACATGATTTGTTATAACAATATCTCTTGTTAGCACAAAAGTCTTTCCTAACTGCTCGCTGCTCACTGTTAACTGTTCGTTAACTTCTATTGCTTCCGTATACTCTGGCGCTGTCCCTGTCCTCATGCCAGAATTCTCTACATCCGGCGTACCAAAGTTCCATATTTTGAAAGACACAGCCTCCCTTGAATCAACCACGCTGTGTGTTCTCATGAAAATCTCGTATTGATGAGTATTGCTTACGGGTATACCGTCCCACACTCCCGATGTTACAAGACGAGGTACACTGGAAATAATAAAGCCGTTCGCTTTTGGGTTATATGCGGTTGAAGTAGAATCAAAGACAGGAGGAATAACGATGTTCATATCATTGACTCTATACCAGACTTCTACACGATCAAAGTCCGATCCTACCGGGTTAGTCCAGTTTACAGTTATCGTATCAGCATCAGGATCGTAGATCGCGCTGTAGGCGCTAACATTTCCATAATTAGCCTCAAAGTATATAAGACGTGAGCTTGTTTCAATCCAGTTGCTCTCTTGATTTAGTTTGTTACGATAACGCAGTTCAATTCTGCGAATATCCAAGCTTGAACCTAAAACATCTTTCAAGTTTACATCAGTTATGCTTCTTGTATCAGTGGAAAGCCACACATTTGGTGAGTGAACCACAATGCCATTTGAACCTACAATTCGCCATTGCCATTCAATCTCGTTAAAAAGATCGATTGTCCAGGGTCTTTCAGTATCCGCTCGATCCCTTAAAATCCCTGAGTTTGTCCATGTGTCCACAACATTGTTAAAGTTTACATCAAAATTTAACAACTGATTATTTGCTCCGTAATTGTATATCCCTGTACCTGACACTGTTGTGTTTAAACTTAAAACTGCGTTCCCTGCAGGCAAAGTTTCATTCAACACAACCGTCGAATAACAACCTTGCGTGTGGGCATTCCCCCATGTGTCAAGCCCGATTCGGTCAGAGCCTTGATGTCGATAAGGTGTCAGTACAAGCCGCCATATCCCCATTGGAGCTTCACCTGTTTGCAGTTCGTGAGTTATCCTGTATGCCCTGACATTATCGTTTGCAGTTCTATATGTATTTGCCGCTGGGTCATCTATATTTGTTGTAATGGGTGTTATGGAGTATGTTTTGGTTTCTCCTACATTAGCGGTATTGTTTCCTGTAAGACTAAAAGCGCGGTATTCTTGTATGACACAATGAGTTGGCTCACCCATCTCATCATTGTTTGCGGTTATGCTAAAATATAGAGTTATTTCATAATTACCCAATGCGTTTTTTCTTAGACGTGCGTCCCGATAATTACTGGCAATATTGGGCATGGCTCTTAAGTAAAAAAAGTTTGCCTCAGATGCTGCGGTATCAGGATTGTGAATTCCCCAAATGTTTTCAGCAGTGAATCTGTCCCTAATAGTCTCGGTATTTGTTATCCACGAAAAACTTACAGGGCTTGACATTATATTGCCGTTCTTGCTTTCTATATTTGGTCCCACAGTTACTGTAATAATTAATTCTTCAAGCGGCAAATCTTCAGGGCGTATTGTTATAGTTCTTAAATTGTCGTTGTAAGACGGCGTACTAAAAAACTCACTAAGGTCATCATAAAATTTATTGCCGCTAATTGTCTGACCAATTATCTGTATTAAGCCTTCTGCAAAGAAATCGGAAAGTTCACCAGTTTGATAGTTAAGCCCGGGTTCTGAAAAATAGATGGTTATAGTCTGTCCCAAATTGTAGGAAACCCCTGTATTAACCAAAGGCGGATTAGTTTGAACTATACGCGGTCTTGTATCACTGTAAGGCAATAGTGTTACATCGATAGATTCATTTATGGTAATTGTTTGTATCCAAGCCCCAGTGTGGGTTAATTCTTTGGGTAAAGTTTCAACACTGGTTCTGTTTAAAGCAAACTCTGTTACCGCATCTTCGTAATCAACACCGCTTGATAAAGCGAAAAATAAACCCGCGGCTTTTTCTGTGTAAGTTTCGCTTTCAAAGGCAAGCCATTCAACAAACCCAAAGTCGCTATTTGGTGTAAACTCAACATTAAATGGATAACCCTTACGCGGTTTTTCATTTTGTCTTTTGTTGTCACGGCTTCCTTCTCCGTTCTGAGGACTGGAGCCCCAAGCTTCGTTTCCAGCTCCCTGAACAACCGTAACCGTCAGCTTCGCAGCATTAGACCACGCAATCTCTTCGTCAATTTTTTGCATAAATTCCGGATCACCTTCACAGGAAAAAAGAAATAATGCAAAAAAAAGAAAAAATACTGATTTTTTATACTTCTCATTTTTACGTGTTTTACTCATAAATACCCCTATTATAAATTCTGTAAAATTGGGAATTTAAAGGACCGTTTAAATTCCCGATTTTCTGTTGTTTTCTTGAAGAGAGGTTATGGATATAAAGCCGTTGTTTTGTGCATTAAAATCAAGATTTATTATGGGAACTTGACTATTTTTATTAAAATAATGCTATAATGTTGTAGAATTAATTCCGCTGGCTGCGGGAAGATTTCAGTCCAAAGTTGGGAATTTAAAGGGTCGTTTAAATTCCCAACCCCTCTTCCCCTCCGTGTCTTTGTGTGAGTCCAAGCAATTTAAAAACTTCTCTCCCCGTTCGTGTCCGTTAGTGTTTTGCCAACGAAGTTTCTAGGCGGTTCGTGGTAAAAAAACTCTCCGTGTCTTTGTGCCCTTTGCGCCTTTGTGTGAGTCCATGCAAGTTAAAACCCTCTCCCCTCGTTCGTGTCCGTTCGTGATGGTTCGTGGTAAAAAATATGAAGCCCGCAACGTTATCCGATGGCTGGACAGCCTCACCTCCGAACAATGCAAAGCAATCCACAATATGATTTCAGTCTTCATCGAAAAAAAATTATAATTTGATTTGTATAAAAATAATTTTTTACTTGTTTATTCTGATAGAAAATGCTATATTTAAAAAAGAGGAACCCAATGGCAGCGGCTAAAGTAAAACCCGTTCAACCGACGGAAATAAAGAGTAAAAAAATCGCTCTTCAAGTGATCCAACAGATCCGTAAACCCACCCCAGCCTCAGTATATGAACGACACGAAAAACTAGCCGAGTGTATTGATAAGATGTTCAAAAAATGAGCCAAAAAATACTGATAACCTACAAAAACGCAGATAACTATTTCTATTTTCAACCGCTTGTGTCAACAACAGATTGTAAAAATTTCAACTGCGGAATTTCCGAATATAACGAATATCTATTTTGTGATGCCTTACGTTCAATGAATGACCATATTGCTCTTACTTGGCTGCTTACCGAGCGAACAACCGAAAAAATTGTAGCCTATATGTCTCTTATAATGGATGCTATAAAACTATCTTTTTCTGAGAAAGAGCTCCACAAACTCAACTACCCATTTAAGACCATACCATCTATGAAAATTGCAAAGCTTGCGGCTGACAGAGAATTTTCGAAAAAGTATAAAGGTATTGGAACATTTATGATAGATACTGCAGAACGGCTTGCCTTAATATGCAATAAAGATTATTGTGCTGCCCGCTTTCTGACCGTAGATGCAGATATTGAACACGATGAGGGTGTTTTAGCATTTTATGAAAAAAACGGCTTTATTCCAAATACGGAGTCATTTAATAAGAACCGAAAGACTATCAGCATGAGGAAAGATATTTATTAATATTATCTGCTAAATAACATCATCTCTCCCTCCTTTCTCCACCCCGTTCATGTCCGTTCGTGTTTTGCCAACGAAGTTTCTAGGCGGCTCGTGGTAAATGTCGCTATATACATTATTTTTGTTAAGCAAATATTAAACCCCAGTGTACAGGCACCCGCAGACAGCGGGATCAGGAAAAACATCTTCCGAAATTCTTCGCTGAAGAGACTTCGAAGAAGGCTCGTAAGCGAGCTTCTGAGGGGTTTTTCCTGAGCCCGATGCCTGCGGGTGCATGTACAGAGAGCAATTAACTTTTTGTGCTTAACAAAAACTAAAAAATCTCCGTCCCAACAAATTCCTCACCGCGAAGAATATTAGCAAGATTATCAAGATTTCTTCCGCCGGCGCAAATTACTTTCATTCCGATTTTGTGCGCGTGGCGGCTGGCGATTGGGTCAAAGGGGACGTTTTTTCCCGGTACCCATTCGTCACCGACAATGGCGCGGAAATCTGCCCATGAAATTTTATCTATGGGGCGGGCGTTCGGATCAATTTTGGGATCCGCAGTAAAAACTTTTTCTATATTGGAAAGATTAATAACCATGTCTGCGCCGAAACGTTCTGCCAGAAGGACGGCATCGTAATCTGTGGAAAACCCGGGTTTCCAGCCGGCTGCTACCAGCACATGACCTGTGAGCGGATCAACTTCCAGCGGGTTTGTGACAACTTCCTGACTGCACCATTCGCTCATCACAGCTCTTACAAGCTGCGCATTCAGGCGGGTTGCCATTATTCCTACCCAGTCAGCTTCGTCATCTTTAATGTTACCGGCAGAAATTTCACGGTATGCGCTCTGATAACGGCGCGCGGGAGAACCGCCGCCTACCACAAAAATAAAATGCCTGTTATCTTTTTCGATAAATGTGCGGATTAAACCAACAAATTTTTTTAAAAACTCAACATCAACATTATCCGGCGCTACAATCGAGCCGCCCAATGAAATAACCGTTACCATATTTTACCTCTTCTTTGCTATTGTATATAAATACCGCTGATTATTATATCACCCCAAAGGCTGGAATACGACTCAAGACCGCCTGATGCTTCTTCCCAAATGTTCTGTATCGAATACGACTGCGGATGAGAGACAAGTCTGCCGCGGTTTTCCATTTGAGAAAGAACAAGTTCACCGCGCGAAAAAGCAATACGCATATTATCTGTATTGCCAAAATAAAAGTTTGCCCGCTGCTGTGCGGTTTGTGTTTGCCCGGATACGGTTTCTATTGTTACGGATCCCGAGCCCATTGCAGGGTCAACGGGCAGCCAGCCGAAATTGTTTATCCATAATTCTGTCCAGTAATGACGGAATGTATTGCTGTTACGATCAATAAGTACGCCGGCAAGCGGAACGCACGGTATACCTGCATTACGCGCCATTGCAGTGTAGAGCAGCGCGGCGGTGTAGGAGTCTGCTTTTCTTTCTTCCAGTGCGGTTATAACATTTGCAGAAGAAGGAGCTTCAGTTATTTCTATATTGTTTAAAAACCAGTCGTATAACAATCTTGCCCTTAAATACGGATTTTGTTCTCTGCCGATAATTGAACTGACTGCCGACCTGATCCTTTGATTATTGGCAGGGATAAGATCTGTGCTTTGCGTATGCATTGCAGATAACGCAGATGTTTCCTGTCTTACAGACGCGGGTCTTATCCCTGTTTCTACAGAATAAACTTCAACGCGGTAAGATAAAGATATTGATTGATTGGCGCCTGAACCAAGATTGTCCAGTTTAAAAAGACTTACACCCCTGTGATTTTCGATAAAAGGTTCTGCGCTGCGGGAAACAAGACTGACGTTTCTCTGCGAAGAAGAGGTAATTGGCTTGGGTATCCACAGATACAATGTATTGGGTCTTGATGCATCAAGAACTCTGATATCAACAGAATAATTTATGGTATAACTGCGTTTATCTTTAAAGTTTTTATGACCGGGTTTGCCGCTGATATCGAAAAATACAGGTCTTGATCTGCCGTGCGGTGTTCTTACTTCCAGATTGCCGCTTACAGCTCCGTCCGGCAGACGAATGCGTATTTCCCGCGCGCTCCAGGAATCATATCCCGCTTCCATTTCTGAAACTTCGATAAATTCCGGCTCTCTTACCACATACGGATTAAAAGTTCCTGATTCATAATCCCAGGAAAAGAAAACTCCGCCAATTGACTGCAGCGAGCTTTCGCGCGAAATGCCGAAGTTATTTCCGCTTATTGTTATAAGTGTTCCCGGCGCGCCGGCTTGCGGATTTATGGAAGTAATTCTTGGCTGTAAACCCAGTTCCTCGCCTTCAACAGGGCGCGGTACAACTGCTGAATTTGAAAAAAGCACAGCGTTGCTTCTTCTTCCGTTTGAATGTACATAGACAAGCCCTGATTCTCCGAGCTCGGGAACTCTAACCATGATAAGTTCATCCTGCCAGACATAGTACGATGAACTGGTCGGCGCGATTCCTGCGATTGTCACATACGATTCGTTGCGGGCGGAACCGAAATTGCTTCCGTTAAGAGTGATAACCTCTCCCATTCTGCCTATTTTGGGATCGATTGAAGTTATAACCGGAGTTTTTGCACTGCATGAAAAAAATAAAAGAGGAACAATCAGCCACAGTAATTTTTTAATCATCATTATTAATATTAATTCTGTGCGGATTTACCGTCAGTGTAATTTCGATAGATGATGCGTTTGATGTTGTTCCCTGTCCAAGCGGGAAGAAAAGAATCGGCTCGTTAAATTCCATAGGGATAGTTTGAATCGATGTAAAATAACTTACGCTATGATCGGGATTGTTAATCCCAATTTGCATTTGGGCGACAAGTACATTTCCGTTGCGGCGGATAAAAGGAGTAAATTGCACCGCTACCACTAAATTTGAGCCTACAAGCTGGATGCTTACAGGAGTGCCCGGTATGGTTATTTTCCGCTGCGTATCGTAGCTGGCAACAACCTGATCGTTTTCCAATACTCTTGCATCGATATCCAAAACCAGTGCTCGTCTTCTTGGTATCATTCCTTCGTTGCCGGCTGTTTGATGTTCCTGGGCATTCAGGATAGTTGTTGCAAAAATGCAAATAAAACTAACAAGGTATATGGAACGGTTCATTTTATGGTCGTCTCCTGCCGTTTGGTTGCTGCCTGGAAAAGTCGGCTGCCCTGATTATTGCAGGTTCGCCCGCTCTTGAAAAGTTTTGGCTTTCCGGTAATTGCAGAATAATTATATTTGTCCCGACATTTGGAGTTAGGTACTGAAGCAATCCGCCCATATCGGCAACAGGTATAATGCCGGGAATTTCTTCTATGTAGTCCATATCTGCCGCGAGAGCAAAGTTAGATCTTTCGGCAGATTCGACCTGAGCCATCATGCTGCCGCTGTTATTATTGCCGGTTCCGCGTGTCCAGAACATTGCAAGCAATGCGATTAAAACTGCCGCTGCAGCCGCTGCCGGTAATGGTATGGAAATTCTGCGATGCATCAGATTATAGCTGCGCGGACGGGACGGGCGTTCCATGAAATTGCGTTTTTTATCGAAACTTTGCCAAACTCTGTCTTTTGCTTCGTTAATGCCGGCAGCTTCATCTTTTTTAAATGTTTCCTTTAACATTTTAAATTTATTAAGCTTTTCCATGCAGGCGGAACACTGCTCAAAATGAGTTTGTATTTTTTCCTTCCAGGGAGAGGGTAATTCCCCATCCAAATAAATTGAAAGTAGTTGCGGATCAGGACACATTTTTTTCACCTCTATCTTGTTCTGGTGTTAGCAAGCTTGTGCCAAGCAAACCTGCTAACCGCTCACGGGCTCTGAATACCCGGACTTTTACATTTCCTTCGCTGATGCCAAGTGTTTTGCCAATCTCCTTGTAGTTCATATCAGCATACTCTTTTAAAATCAATACCATGCGTAAATTCTCCGGCAGTTTTTCAAGGGCGCTTTGCACTTCTTCGCTTGTTTCTTTTTTAACAAGTATTCCTTCCCCTGTTTCTACCTGCCTGTAGTCTTCTTTAAATGCCTTCTGGTACGCCTTGCGTTCTCTTTCCTTGCGTTTAGCGTAATTTAACGCGGCATTTTTAACTACACGAATCAGCCAGTATTTTGCCTCCTCCGGATTTGGGAAAACCATGTTTTTCTCGTATAAACGAAAAAAACTTTCCTGGCAGAGATCTTCCGCCGCTTCTGCACTCCTGGTGACCCGGAAAGCCACCCTGTACAGAATTTGAAAAGTTGAGTCGTAGAGCCGCCGGAAATTCCGATCAAACTCGATTGAAGCAAGCCTGCTGTCCTCAACCTTTTCTTCTGATTTATCCTCTATATTCTTAAACAAGTTTTTCCCTCAATTGTTACATTATTGACGTTTCCAGATTGTTCCGGCTGGTCCGTCTTCCAATATTATACCGCGATTTTTAAGATTTTGCCTTATATTATCTGCGGTTGCAAAATCTTTGGATTTTTTCGCCTCTGCGCGTTTCGCGATAAGTTCCTCGATTTCCTTCGCAAACGCCTCATTTACCTCATTATTACCGTTTTTTACAGCTTCCTCAAGCCCCAGCCCCAGAATCCTGTCCATATCAAAGATAGCCGGAAGCGCCGGTTTGTCCTTTAAAAGCCCCCATAATTCCGCCAAAGCCCGGGGTGTATTCAGGTCATCCTCAATTGCCTTATTAAAAGCCTGAGTATATTTTGATGTGCCGTCCCCGGATGCCCCGCTGTCCACTGCCAGTACCTTTTCAAGCAGTGATTTTCGCGCATTTCTGGCACCTTTCAGGCTTTCAAAAGAAAACTGAAGCTGACTGCGGTAATGTCCGCCAAGCAGGAAATAACGGTAATCGAGAGGGTCGAAACCTTCGTCTATAAGGCTTTGCAAAGTGAGGAAACCGCCTGCCGATTTGGACATTTTGCCTTTATCCAGCACGAGAAATTCGTTGTGCAGCCAGCAGGATACCCACGGTTTTTTCCCTGTAGCGGCTTCGCTTTGTGCAATTTCGTTAGTGTGATGGATAGGGATATGATCGATACCCCCCGCATGAATATCGAAATTTTCACCCAGATATTTCATGCTCATTGCGGAACATTCGATATGCCAGCCGGGATAACCTTTTCCCCAGGGGCTGTCCCACACAAGAGCCTGATTCGCAAATTTGCTTTTTGTAAACCAAAGTACAAAATCGCAGGCATTGCGTTTATTTTCATCCTGCTCGATCCGGGCACCCGCTTTTAAATCATCCAGCCGCAGCATGGCAAGTTCCCCGTAAGAAGGAAATTTAGAAATATCAAAATAAAGGTTCCCTCCTGCAAAATAGGTAAACCCGTTTTTTTCTATCTGTTGGATAAGCGCTATCATTTCGCTGATATGTTCTGTCGCTTTGCAAACTACAGTTGGACGGACAATATTCATTCTGTCAGTATCTTTAAAAAACGCCTGCGTATAATAATCCGCGATTTCCAGAACACTCTTGCCCCGTTCTTCCGCGCTTTTTACCATTTTATCATCGCCGTCATCCGCATCATCGGAAAGATGCCCCACATCGGTAATATTCATAACATGATTAACGTCATACCCAAAACGGCGCAAAGAGCGAACCAAAATATCATGAAGCACATAAGCGCGCAAATTCCCGATATGCGCATAGTTATAAACAGTCGGGCCGCATCCGTAAAAGCCGATTGCCCCTTCTTTTAAGGGTTTAAAAAGCTGTTTGCTGCGGCCTAGGGTGTTGTAGAAAGAGAAAGACATATCTTTACCTTATCTGAAAATATGGAAATAATCAAGGTCTATTAGAATTATATTTAAAGTGTTGGATTTGCTTGCTCTCCGTACAGGCGCTCACGGCAGCGGGATCAGAAAAAACCCCTCAGGAGCCCGGTTACGAGCCTCTCGCTGCGCTCGGTCTCTTCACCGGAGAACTTCGGAAGATGTTTTTTCTGATCCCGCTGCCGTGAGCGCCTGTACGAATAGGATGTATAGCTAACAATATGTATAAGTAACATTATTGACAAATATTGTAGTGAAAAGGTAAGTTTAATTATGGAAAATATTACTTTAGAAGAAAGCATAATTAAGGCAATGGATGGGGATGATTTGGAGCTTGTAAAATATTTGCCTTTTATTTTGCAGGATTTTTGGCATATTGGGACTCCTCCGGGAGAAATAATAAAAGTTATTAAAAAATATAAAACAGATTATTCTAAATTAAATTTATTGGATTTGGGTTCCGGTAAAGGAGCAGTTTCTATTAATATTGCCTTAGAATTAAAATGCAAATGTTTTGGAATAGATGGGATAGATGAATTTGTAGTTTTTTCCAATAATAAATCTAAAGAATATTCTGTACATGATATTTGCACATTTGAAACAGGCGATATACGTACAAAAATAAAAACGCTGGGAAAATATGATATTATTATATTGGGGGCAATAGGAGCGGTTTTTGGAAATTATTATGAAACTTTGTCACAATTAAAAAGCAATTTGGAAAAAGATGGGCTAATAATCATAAATGACGCTTATGTTGAAGATGATTGCAGTAAAAATCATACAAACGTATTAATAAAAAGCGAACTAATAAAACAAATAAATAATGCCGGAATGAAACTAATTGACATAATTACAGATTATGATATTCAGGATATGGATACTGAATATGAAACTCAATTAAACAACATTCAAAAACGGTGTTTGGAATTAATGGAAAAACACCCGGAAAATAAAGAACTATTTGAAGAATATATAGAAAAACAAAAAAGAGAATACGAAATATTAAGCAATGAAATAATACCTGCAATATTTGTTATAAGTAAAACATAGACATTGACATAATATTTAAAATATTGTAAAAATAAATATGATTTTTGAATTGCGGAATAAAATACCTCAAAATTCCAGTTTTATTTATTCAGAAGATGTTTTAACAGGTACAATATTCGGCAATTTAAGATATTTTAAAAACCAGCATTTATTAATACATTTTTTAAATGAGGCTGTTGATCTTCAAGGCAGTAAATTATTGTTAAATAAAGATTTTCTGTACGAAATACTTTTTTGGAAAAAATACCGTTCATCTTATGATAATGATAGTTACAACGAACCGGATTTGGTTCTGCATAATAAAAATGACGCAATAATAATTGAGTGTAAATATTTTTCGTCATTAAGCGAAGATACCATAGAAGTGGATGGGAAAGAAGAATACAGGAATCAATTAATCCGGTATGCTTCAGTTATAAATGATTATTATTTCAATAAAGAGCATAAAGCAATTGTATTCTTAACAAATGAAAAAACTATGCCTAAAGATATATTAAAAGAAACAAAAATACATCTGGATAAAAAATATAAAAACATTAAATTATACTGGTTATCATGGAATTCCCTGTATACCGTAATACAGAACAATTATTCAGATATTTCTGCAGACAATAAAATTTTATTATCTGATTTAACAGAGTTTTTAATAAAAAGGAAGTTATATAATTTTGATGGTTTTAATGTAAAGAAAATAAAATATGACAGATTCTATAAAAAAGATTATTTTATTATCAGCAAACATTTATTTGAATGGAGATATATACCAAAAATAAAATATTATTTTAATATTATACATCCTGTTGACAAAATCAATTTTTATAAATATTATTATTTTAGCCATATAAAAAAAGACAATATAAACTGGAGGTACAAAAAATGAATGATATTGGAAATCTTGTAAAACAATACAATAGATTTATTGACGATTTGAGAATGATGTTGGATGATATAAATGAAATATTGACAGATGAATTTAAGATGGAATGGGTTTATGAACTTTGGCATCCTCGTGAAAGAACTGCATGGCCGTCAAAAGAACGTTTTTCAAAATGGTATAATAAGGATAAAAGTATAATATATATTTGTATTCAGCTAATGGATGAAACCCCGTATTTATTAATATTTTACACAAATATAGATAATAAAAAAAAGAAATTAACAGAATTTGGAGAACATACACCATTTGAATCAATCGAAAAAAATGATATCGAAAAAAGAAAAGAAACAAATATAATAACTTCCTTAAAAGAAGATTGGGGAGATTGTTATTACTGCAAAATAGATTTAGAAACAATAAACTCCAATCAAGTAATAAACACAGACTTAAAAAATACAATAAAAAACATTCTAAACATGGAGTTTAACAAAATAAGCGTCACCAAGATCAAGTTTATTGAAAGCTGAGTGATGTGGTATATTCAAATTATTGGAATACTTCCTATTCGTACAGGCACTCACGGCAGCGGGATCAGAAAAAACATCTTCCGAAGTTCCTCGCTGTAGAGACCGCTTGCGGGCTCGGAAGCGAATTCCTGAGGGGTTTTTTCTGAGCCCGCTGCCGTGAGCGCCTGTACGGAGAGCAAGTAAATCCAACACTAACAATAAAATAAAGACTTTACATCATTACCCAATAAAGATATAATCAAAGAGTAGACATGCTAATAAACATAATCCTAATCACAGCCGGAATGGCTCTATTATTAAAAGGCGGCGACATATTAGTAAACGGCGCATCGTCTCTTGCCCGCCGCAAAAAAATATCGGAACTGGCAATCGGGCTTACAATCGTCGCTTTTGGAACATCTGCTCCGGAGTTTATCATAAGTTTTGTTGCAAGCCTCGATTCGCATCCGGAAATTGCTTTGGGAAATGTAATAGGAAGCAATTTATTTAACCTGCTTTTTATTCTGGGATTAACCGGATTATTAATGCCTGTTGCTGTTCAAAAAAACACCGTTCGTTTTGAAATACCGTTTTCTTTGCTTGCGGCAGTTGTTTTATTTTTATTGGCAAATTTTGGTTTTATTTACGGAAGCAAATATATAATAGGCCGAATAGACGGCGCAATTTTTCTTGTGCTTTTTGGATTATTTATATTCTATGTGTTTAAAACCATGAAATCAGGCGAAACAAGCGATAGCGAAGCGCCTTCTAAATATCTTTCTTTGCCTAAATCAATAATATTTATAATTCTGGGATTGGTTATGCTTATTGTTGGAGGAAGATTAGTCGTTAAATCTGCGGTAGAATTGGCGCTTGCGTTAAATGTAAGCGAAAAAATCATAAGCCTTACTATCGTGGCAATAGGAACATCATTGCCGGAGCTGATAATTTCCATAACAGCCATGATTAAAAAGAAAAGCGACCTTGCCATAGGAAACATAGTTGGCTCCAATATTTTTAATATTCTTTTTATTTTAGGCGCAAGCGCAGTAGCGCGCCCGCTGGAATATTCGCCTGTATTTAATCACGACCTTTACCTGTTAATGTTCGGCACATTGCTTTTATTCATTGCAATGTTTACAGGCAAAAAGAGGATGCTTGACCGCTGGGAAGGCGCGGTATTTTTATTACTCTATATTGGATACGTGGTTTTCCTGATAATCAGGCATTAATAGTTGGGTGTTCTAATATTACTATGCTTTTGTAAAATCGATATGCTCATTTGCTGGCGGTATTCTGAATGAAAAGACAGATTTGCCTTTGGCATTTGTTAGCGCCATGTCACCCATGCGGAGTATATTCATCCCGATTATAAAGTCAAAATCGTTGTTGCCAAAGAATTCGGCTACTTCCATATTTGTAAATAATATTCCATTTGGCAATAAGACATCTAACCGGTAGACTGGAACAATGGCAATACCGTGAGCACCGATTACTGTTCCCATTTTAAAGGGTTTTAATTGTGTGTCTGCAGCAAAACGGCGGCTTATACAAGAACCTGTTGCGCCGGTATCAACTAAAGCGATTGAGTTCATGCTTATTCGACTTTCTTGCGGATAGCCGTCTATGGGTACAGGAACTCCTAATTGAATTTGAAATAATATTGATTGTTTCTGCTTGTCCGGCAGGTGAACGGTAATTGCATTAAATTTCATTTAATGTCCGATTTATAAATGCGGCTATGCAGCCGCACAAGATCATGGTTAGCATTAGACACCAAAGCAGACCGCCTGATTAAAATATGTCATAGCCTCATCGTTAGCTGTAATGCAATCTTGAATTAGGAATTCTCCCATTAAGAAGCCGTTTTTATGTGCCGCTGAAAGGGCGGCATCGGTATTGGGAAAATAACCTATTACAGCATTGTTTTTTAAGAGAACGCATTCATTTAGATGATTAGCGATTATTGTATCACGGTTTTTATCGAACCATTTGTATAATTCTTTTAAATATTCCATAATAATTACCCTGTCTTTGATTATCGCTTGTTTATACTGATTTATCAAGTAGATAAATAGATTTTTTATTATTCAATAAAAAAGTCCGCGAAAATGTGTGTTTTCTGTTTCCGCGGACTGGTTTTATTAGTGATAATCGATCTTTATTAAAAAAATGCGTGCGGAACCTGCAGCTTTCAGTACAATAGAATGTGCTCCTGTGGTTGTACTGGTATAAGTCGGCGTTCCAAGCGCAGCATTATTCCACGCCGGCAGAGGCATAGAACCTATGTTCACGGTACTTGCTACAGTGCTGGTTATATTTATGCTTGTTGCAGAATTGTTGTTGGAGCCTCCAAAAACAGTAATGGTTGCGGGTCCTTCCAGAGGAAGTACAATGTACCGCTGCGTTGCGCTTGCTGTGCCGTTTGTTCTTATGCAGTGAGTAAAACTCTGCCCGCCTGTGCTGGCGCTTTGCGCAAAACGGTTTGATCCGCTTCCAAAAGTTAATCCCCCTGCTGTAACTTCACTTGCAAAGTTTGATGAAGACAAAGTATCAAATGGAGCGAGTGAGAAATTGTGAATAACTGTGTTGCCTCCGCCGCCGGGATTACCGCCGCCGGGATTATCGCCTCCTCCAGGATTGTCCCCGCCACCGGGATTATCTCCGCCGCCAGGTTCGTCCCCGCCGCCGGAACTGCCGCCGCTTTGAATCGCTACCAGCTTGCTTGTGTAAGTTTGCAGTTTAAGAAGCAGATCCGGCATCGGATCATCAACGTGAGTGTTGGCGTTAGCGGCAAACGTGTGCCTGAAATCTCCTCCCCAATAGCGTCCTGCGTATTTTATAACATTGGCTCTTGCAGCAGCGGGCTCATCTGCACTGTACGTGTAAGTGATAAAGCCGTTGTTGTATGTGCTGCGGGCACTTCCTGCTGTTTCTTTCTTTTTGGTTGTTACCGTTTCCGGAACAGGATCGCCGGGGTTAGACACTTCGTAATAATCAAATTCAATCGTATTTGTTAAACTCCACGGTCTAAGGTCTCCTGCAGGTACGTTTTCCATGAAGTTGTTAAACGCCTTGATAATGCCGCCGGCTTCACCGCTGAAAGTTCCGCCGCCGCCTGCAATGTCCGTTCCCTGCTGGGAAATAAGCATTGGCTTTCTTGAGTTGCGGAAATAATTTCTGTCTGCAAAGATAGACGCTCCCCGCGTTGCGCCGATGCCGTATTTGCCGATACCGTCAAAGTAATTATTGTAAACATGAACATTATGGAAACGCACTCTTGGATGCCTGCTGTCGGAATGATCATACCAGTTGTGATGATATGTCAGGTTACCCGGAGTTTCTACGCCGTTGCCAAGTAGATTTGATTTTCCTGAATCCCAGAAATGGTTAAAAGAAATAGTTATAAAATCGCCGGTCTTTACATCCAGTGAACCGTCGCCTTTTTTCTGATCACTTGCGCTTCCCGGCATACAGTAGAAGAAGTCGTTGTGGTGCACCCACATATATACACTGCTGGTGTTTAATTCAACTGCGTCTTTTTGGTCTGTATTGCCCAGCATAAAGCCAAGGTTTCGTATTTCTACGCCGTTTGCCCTGCTGGTTCTGATTCCCCATCCGTAAGCGGTTGCGTCATCGCCCACGCCTTCCAGAGTCAGGTTCATTCCGTTTACATTAACAGGTCTCGATGCGGTTGAATTACCCTTAATCATAACAGAACCTTCTTTGTCGGAGAACGGCGAATTTTTCTTTTCATTTATTCTGCCGATAAAACGTATAATTGTGGGACGTGATTCATAGCCGCCTTCATAAGCGGTTAGAATTTCCTGAAGACCTGTAAACTGCGTTTCTGTTGCGGCGTTCTGCCTGCGCATTGCAAGCGTAACGGTTTCTTTATTTTGCTCGGTAACATAAATAATGCGCGCGCCGGTTTTCGGCGTGCCGTCCATGTTGTATCCGCCGGGAATTTTGTTATTTGCAAATGCAAAACCGGAGCGGATATGCGCCTCAACATTGATGCCTGCAACGCTGCCGAAGTTTCCAAACTCGGTGCCTTCATCATTAGCAGCTCTTACTTCAACTTCATAAGTACCTGCTTTTAAACCGAGAATATCTGCGCGGTAATAGTCCTGGTATTCGCGAATTAGCGGATCGTCAATTTTAATCCAGTTATTGATACCATTACCTTTGTAATACACATTATATCTTTCAACGCCGCCGAGTTTTTCCCATTTAACAAAAAGAGTTTCCCGCCAGCCGCTTTGATCAATTATATTAACGGTATCTCCGCCGGTAATTTCATCTGCGGGTTCTACCGTAACAGAACAGGTTTTGGAAAAATTGCCGTCAGCAGTTCTTACGGTGATTGTAGCGGTTCCTTCGCTTACTGCGCTGACCAATCCGTTTACGCTGACTGCCGCGACAGAAGCATTACTGGTTTCCCATATTACACTGCGGTTTGTTGCTTCCGGCGGCTGGACTTCTGCGTTTAGCTGACCGCTGACTGTTTTTCTTAATTTAAGATTGAGGGTTGGCGGCGTAAGGTTCACGCCTGTTACCGGCGTATAATCTTCTTCGTTTATAACAGAAACATAACATACATCGAAAATTTCCGGGTTTTCACTTGATTTAACGGTAATCCTAACTTCATCTTCTTCGGTTAAATCCACTGCCGTAATCACGCCGTTTTGATTAACGCTGACCTTTAGCGGATCATCAGATTCCCAAACAAGAGTATCTGTCGCATCTTCCGGCTCTTTGTTAATTTGAAGTGTTAGGGGGCTTCCTCCCATTACAAGGTGTACATTTGACAAAACTATATCCACATTTTGCAGAGGAATAGTTTCGCCGCCGTTTCCCGGCTCAATGCAGCCGAAAACCGCAATTGTTACAACCGCTGATAATAAAAGTAAAAACCGTTTCATATCGTTTTCCCCCAGTTACTGTCCGCAGATTGCGAACCCGCGGTTCGGCGTGAATAAACGCGGATTAAGCTTAGCTTTAAAGCTCTGCGTTAATCCGCGTTAATTCGCAGACTATTCTTTCTTAATCGTAATGAACTTCTATTCTGAAAATACGTACATTACTTGGCGCCCATAATACTGCCAAACCTCCCGCTGCTTGTGCTGCCGTGACTTTAAATGAGGGCAAGGTTGGGTATGTAACACTGGAAGCTTGTCCTATGAGCTCAAAATTAGTCCAAGAACCACCGTTATTAATTTTTGAGCCGTTAACAACAACAGTAACAGCAGTAGAATTGTTTGATGTACCAAATACAGTGATCGTTGCAGCACCTGAAACAGGAATACCTAAGAATCGTGCTCCTGCGCTATAATTTCCGCCTGATCTATAAGATCTAGTGTATTGTGTGCCATTTATAGTTCCGTTTCCTGTCACAATCGTTGCATTAGTTCCAAAAGTTAACCCTCTCCTAATTGTTTCTGCACTAAAAGTTTCTACATCAAAGTCTGAAAAGGTATAAATCTCTGGCGGCGGTGGTGGTGCCCACTTAGTAATTGTAACCTTAGCCCCTTTAGCAGATATATGCTCGCCTGCTTCCGCAAAAACATAGACATCCACTGAATCTGCAACAAGATCAAGCCCGGCGGTTAAAAGTCCGGCTTGATTTATATTTGCAATAGCAGTGCCTAATTGGGTGGATTCAAAAGAGGGACCGGTTCTTAAGTGCCATGTTACAGTTTCGGTAACATTGCTGCCGTCTTGAATCGCTGTAATTTGCGCTGTTTGTGGCGCGGCTCCGCTTGTTACGCCTGCTTTAATGCTTGCTTTGTCAGATGAAACAAAAACGTCAGTAGCAGAAGGCAAGAAAAGATAAACATCCTGCACCCTAACGCCGCCGACAATTTGACGAAAACCAATATCAAGTTTATTCGGACCTGTATATTCATATCTGATCATGTTTGGTCCTAGACCAAAAGGTGATCCAAATTCTGATGTATCTTGGACAGTCCCGTTGGTAGCATCCATTGTTCCGCCTGGAGCAGTTGCAATATTCAGGCTTCTTCCTGTGGTAGTTTCACCGCCGCCATTATAGAAAACAATAAGTGTAAAGGGACCTTGTACGTTATCAATTACAACATAATTATTATTTGTAGAGCCCTGTCCGTTTAAAGATCCAGTTGTAAGCAGGCGGGAATCTCCGGCTGACTGACCTGTAGCCAATGTCATGCCATTTCTTCTTGCGCCATAAATTGTCAAACCGTCGTAACTTATAACGGCAGTATTGCCTATGGAATGAGAACCTGTTATACCTGGTAATCTTACAGCGTCAACGCCAAAATCCCAGTGTTTAGGGGGCGCGGAAAACTCGGCGCAAATTGCGGCAAAGTTAATTACTTCAACATCAACTGTGCCGAAGATGCCGGAACCGTCATTGGCGGTAGCTCTTATTTTTGTTGTACCTAAACCTGTTGCTGTAACCAGTCTATTTGTATTGTTGATTGTAACTACATTTGTGTCTTCGCTTGACCATGTCACTGTAAGATCATTGGCGGTAGCGGGTAATACGGTTAATAAATCCGAGTTTATTGTTATTGTTCCGCCTGTGGTGCCGTCAAAATTGAGCCAGAATTTACAGGTGCTTGTGCCTATTGCGATGCTCGTAACATATTGTTTTACCGTAACTGTTACAGAATCAGATTGATTGCTTCCGTCATTGGCTTTTGCAGTAATGATAGCAGAGCCTTTTGCCACTGCTGTTACTAGCCCTGTTGATGAAACTGTCGCCACCCCAGGCGTATCGCTTGTCCATGTTAACGATTTGTCTTCTGCATCTATCGGCAATACATCTGCATTAAGCTGTTTTGTTGTTGTTGCACTGCCTAAGAAAAGTTCAAAATTATTGCTGTCTATCGTAACAGATTCAACAAATTTTTCATTGCCGGTTAAGGTGTTTACAGTAATACTGACCGTGTTGTTAATAGAATGGTTGTTTTTTGCCCGAATCATTACTGGTTTTGCACCGCCTGTTGGCTGTAAACCCTCGAGCTTGGCTGTGCCGTTTCCGTAATCTGTAAGTTCAAAATAATCTTCGTCATAAACCCACTCAAGTTCACCTGCCGCGCCTAATGGATTTCTTGTATATGTAAGCGTGGTATCCAGACCTTCATAGAATGTGTTTTTTTCAGCCGAAAGCGAAAGCGATATTAACGCCGGGCTTTCCAGGATAGAAATCTTTATTTCAAAAATACGGATATTTTCCTTAATACCAAGGAATATATCTGTACCAGTGCTTGTTACTTCTATATTAGCTGTTGCTACAGTAGCCTGACCTTGAACATGTACGGTACCGTCTCTAATTTGTGTTGGAACGGCTCCAGTTGTTGGAGGGGCGCCAATAGTTATTATTGGATAACGATCAGTTCCTCTATCTGCCAAAGTTTGTTCGGCTGTAGGATTACCAGAATCGGTAAATTTAAATTCAACCCCGATTTTAACATTGGCTGGTACCCCTGTTATTTTCCCCCAAGCAACGTTATTTCCGCCGCTTGGCTGCATGGCACCGCCTGAAACACCGGCTGTAGTACCCGGACGTATCTGTAAAATATTGCTTCCGGTAGTTATTGGTACTAAAGATACTCCTACATTGATACCGCCGGTCATCGTTTTTGGTTCAAGGGCTCTCTCTGTTAAAAGATCGTAACGATCCGTGTTTGTTGAGTTTTTCGGCAACCCAAGGCTTTCCGCAAGAGCGACATCAAAGCGCCAGCTAGCTGACGGTATCGGTTCTGCGGGCGGGGCATTTACAGTAATATTTCTATGTGCGGGGAAATTTGTCGGTACGCCGGTGTCCGGATGAGTAGTAGTTGCCGTAGCGGTAATTTGAACACTTGTATTAACAGCAACCAATTTTCCCCTGATTGTAACAGTAGTGCCTGTCGCTGTATTTGCCTCATTACCGTTGACAATGAATTTAATCGCATTATTGTTATTATTTGTCCATTCAATCGTTAAACTGCTGTGCGCATTGGAGTTTGCATTTGCGGTAAGTGTTTGTTCTGCTGTGTTGGCAATGCTGCTTGAACCGCCGCTGATATTCAGGCTGGAAACCGCGATATATTCGCCATCGCCTCCGCCGTTGCCGCCCGGTTCGCCCGGACAACCTGAGAAACCAACAGCAATTATTGCCATGATACTCAGAATTAAAAATAATTTTGTTTTCTGCATTTTTTTCTCCTTAATTTTGATGGATTGACTTTATATATTGTAGATATTACAAATTTAAGGACTTGTGATGCAAAACATACCCCCCGCAAGGGGACATTTAACCGAAATATTTGTGTTTTTTAGTGGCAAGATTACGGTTTATTGTTTAAAATTATATAAATGGATAATCGACAGGTTTTACTGGCGGAAAATGAAAATAAACGGCTGAATTTCCGGCTTCCAATTTTAATATGTTTTGCCATGTTTGCCGCATGGCAGATGGGGATGGTTCATTTTTCAGCCGAAACCCTGTCCATAGACGGAAGAACGCCATTACCCGTATATATTGATGATTTTACCCTCACCGTTATCATTTCTGCAGGTTTTATACTGTCCATCCTTGTAATGATTTTTATTCCAAAAACAATCGTGCGTATAGAACGAATTACCGCTTCTGCCGCACTGTTTTCCGCCTTGGTTTTATACCTGCCGCTTTCGGCAGATTTGCTGAGTATTGCGCTGTATTTGCAGTTTTTTTGCTGTTGTTTTATGGTAGGTTTTGAAACCGCCATTATAATCGGGCTATTCTCTGAACGTACGGCAATATTGCATCTATCGGTGGCATACGGTATTACTCAAATCTCTGTTGCTTTCCTTCATAATGACTTTTTTAAGATTGAATATCCGGTTTTCCGCCTTTTTTCCGTTATTGCTCTTGTAATGATGCTTTTTTTCTTTTTTAGGCTTCCGGACAGCGTCTGGCCGCGCACTGTAACAAAAACAGACGGGCTTCCGGTGCCAAAAGGCCTGTTTGCAGGTGTTTTATTGTGGACATGTATGACCTGCTGTTTAATTCTTTTCGCCAATGCAGTAGCCGAGGGAGTACCGCATGGCGTGTTTGTTCTATATATAACTACAGCAATCTGCCTTATTTTGTTTTATCCACTGTGGAAAATCTTCGGCAGTACGCCTTTTAGGATGTTAACTGTATTTATCTCGATGGGGGCAATGGGGTTTGTATTGGCGATAGCCTCGTTTTATGTCCCGTCGCTTTCTCTTGTTGCGATAGTTTTTCTGGGCGCAGGCAGCGTAAGCTGTATAATGAACCCGTTTGTGGGTTTATTGCTTGCCAAATGGTACCCCTCCAGATTTATCGCCCCCGCAATTATCGGCGTTGATCTTTCCATGATACTTGTTCATTCAATACTGCTGGATATTTTACGCAGTAATACAATCATGCTGCATATCGTCTATCTGGTAATCGCTGTGGCATTGGTGATACTTTATTTGATGCTTGAGCCGTATCTGTCGTTTTCTTTCAGAAATAAAGCTTCTGTATATAGGCCTGTCGGCGAACCTGCCGGCGAATCTGCCGGCGAAATCGCCATTCCGGTTTCACCGGAGCCGGACAAAAACTGGCGGGATATTCTGCAAACCAATGCTTTTGAGACGCTGTTGGAGGGTGAACTGGATATTGCAGGGTTAATTATGCTGGGTTACAAGAACGATGATATTGCCAGAGAGACAAGATATACCCTAAATACAGTAAAAAGTTACCGTAAAAACCTGTATTCCAAGCTGCAAATTCACGAAACAAGGGAATTATTTGTGGTGGCTAGAAAGGTAGTAAAGGATATTTAGACTGACCGCAGAATATTCCGCAGTCAGCCGTTAAAATTATTCGTTTTCCAGTGTTGTATTGAGAAGAGCAAATTTGTTAACAGAAACAGGTAATGCAAGGAAATAGAAAGGAATGCAGAGCATGAACATCCAGCATACGATTCTTATCAAGGTTGCGCCTGCGCCTGCTTTAAAAGCTACTTTGCGGCCATTGATTGAATAAGCAGGATATACTGCAAAAAGCAACAGAGGAGCAAAGAAAAGACACATAAAGAAAATGGTAAAAAAGACAATAATTGATTCTATTACGCCGCCGTTATAGGTAAAAGATTCAGTTTCACCTTCAATGAACAGGTTTGCGGCAAGAAACTCCTGAAACCGTCTTGGTACAAAGAATATACCATATATTCCCAGTGTAACCAAAGTTAAAAGAAACCATATAATCCATTTTTTGAAAAATGACATTCCAGTAGCCCTGAATTCAAGTCTCTTGCCATTGATAACGGATTTGGAATATATCCAGCGTAAATACCACATGGATGCCCAAAAAGCTCCTATGCCAAATGTTACCATTGAAACCAAACAAGCCAACATCAATCTTGCTTGTTGTTCCGACCAGCGTCCTTCGAACCTGGAATTAAATGCATCACTTGAGTTGTCGAGCCCCCCAAGTATTCCTTCTTGTGCCATAATAGGCCTCCCTTAAACTATTTTCCCGCCAATAATCCGGCAGGAATAATATTATTATCTATATATTGGTTTTTTTTGTCAAGCTTTTTGAATATTTACTATCCCAAATAGTCCGAAAGCCTGCGGTAACACTGATTCACAATATGTTTTTGTTCGATATCGACATCTTCATCAAGTTCGTCTATCAATGTTTCAAGACTGGAAAGGCTTTCGTTCAGGCTGGTATGAAAGCCGCGTGAAGCCCTCAGCCAAAAATTTCCTTCTCCGTCTGTGAAAAGTCCCAGAAATCCTAAATCTTTACTGTTTTTTTTCCATACCACAGGTCTTGCAAGACTGTCGAGGTGTTTTAAAAGCGAATTAAAATTTTCCTGCAGGTTAAAATTCTCTTTTCGCGGCCATCCGCGGGAAAAAGCGCCGTTTACATCCAAAGTCGGCGTTAACGAAAGTATTAGTTCGAGTTTTTCTCCTTCCAGCAGATTGTATTGATTCTTTATGATTATTTTTCCTTTTAAACCTTTATACACGGTTTCGTTGGACAGGTGTTCGCGGATACGTTCGAGCTTTTCCCAGGGCAGCAGAACAGTTTTCTTTCCTTTAACAGTTATTATTTCGAATACTTCGCTTTCTATTTTGATATTATTGGTAAAATCGCGCGCTTTTTTTAACTTTTTAGGAGATAAATCACGTTCCTGTTTGTTTGATTTGCGGTCTGTTGGAGGTGTAAACCCTGCATGCGCGAAAAAGTCGGGATGGATTCGATGTAAAACCTGTTTTGAGACCGGAGAAACCGACATTGCATACATTCTTGAGGTGCGGACAATTTCTCCGGCGACAATAAATGCAGGATCTGCGCGAAACATTACCGAACCGGGATGAATTATGATTTTATCTGCCGTTAAACTGCGGTATGTGCCGTTTCTTCCTTGTCCTTCCCTCACACAGACAAATTGTATCATTCCGCGCCCGATACAGCACAGATAATCATTTATTTCGTTTTTTGACAATGGATTTGTTCTTTCGTGTACCGGAATCTTCATTGATGAGAGAATTTCTTCAAGCTGATACGTTACATTCACGATTTCTGCCATTGCGCGCTCATCAAGGTAATTTTTTTCGCAGAATCTCAGTTTATTGGCGGAATCATTGTAAGATTTAAAAAGTTTCAGGTACGAAATAAAATCGCCGTCATCATCACGGAAACGGTGATGAGCCTGGCGGGCATCGGTTTCTTCTCCCGGCGGCAGGATATACGGGCTTTGTGTTGATAAAAATGCCGCCGCAATGATTGTTTCCCGAATAACATCGGGGTAATGCAGGATAGCTTCCACAATTATGCGTGATTGGCGGGGCGCTAAAGGGAATTCTGTCATTAATTTGCCGGTATTCGACAAACTGCGATCCGGTTTTAGCGCTTCAAGCAGATTTAATGTTTCAATTCCGCCGATAAGACCTGCTTTATCGGGAGATGCGATAAAATCAAAATCTTCAAAGTTGGTTATGCCGAGATCTGCCATTCTTAAAATTACTTCTGATAAATCTGTGCGGAAAATTTCTTCTGTGGTATAAAGATATCTGTTTTCAAAATCTTTACGTGTGTATAGTCTGTAACATGTTCCTTCCCGCGTTCTTCCTGCGCGTCCCTTGCGTTGATTCGCCGATGCTTTGGAAATAGGCTGTTCAATCAAACTTGATGTGAATGTGCGCGGATTATACCAGTTTAATTTTGCAAGTCCTGAATCAATTACAGCGGTGATTCCATCTATTGTAACGGATGTTTCGGCAATATTTGTGGATATAACTACTTTTGTTTTACCTTTTGGAGCAGCTTCAAAGACTTTTTCCTGTTCTTCTTTCCCAAGCCGTCCGTATAACGGAATAAGATGTAAAAAATTCCCAACAGAACTGAATGTAAGCCGATTCATGCAGTCTTTAATCATTTTTTCTCCAGAAAGGAACACCAAAATATCTCCTTCACGCTTTTCTTCGATAAATCGTGTAGTAATACCTTCAATTTTCATCAAAATAGCCTCTGAATTGCTGTTTTCTGCGCTATTTCTCTCTCTAAATCCTCCGCTTTGCACGCTATTCACCGCATCATATATCACTGTAACCGGAAAACGCTGCGCATCAATCTTGACAATCGGACATTCTCCGAAATATTCGGAAAAAACTTCCGCATTTATTGTCGCAGAAGAAATAATTACCTTGAAATCACGCCGGTTTTCCATGACTCGCTTGAGTAAACCGAGTATAAAATCAATATTTAAGCTCCTTTCATGGGCTTCATCGACGATTAATACGCTGTATTTTGATAACCAGGGATCAAGTTTCATCTCCTGAAGCAGAATTCCGTCCGTCATTATTTTAATTTTGGTTTTTTGATTGGTTTGATCCGCAAAACGCATCTTATATCCGATGAGTCCGGGTATGGAATTTTCCGTTTGACGCGCGATAAATTCGCTTACAGACACCGCCGCTATCCGTCTTGGCTGAGTCACCCCGATGATTCCGTTCTGTGCGCCGTATCCGGCTTCGTAAAGTATAACGGGGAGCTGTGTTGTTTTGCCGGAACCTGTAGGGCTTTCCACGACAAGCGCCTGATTATTTTCCAGCGCCGATAAAATTATTTGTTTATTTTTGTAGACAGGAAGGTCAAGATAGTTCATAATATTATAATAACAGCTTGCAAAAAAAAAATAAAGTTGTTATAGTGGTCATAAGAAACTATGGAGGTAGTTAATGGCTAAACAGAAAAATGTTTATTTCTTCGGCAATGGCAAAGCCGAGGGAGATGCAAAGATGAAATTAGTATTGGGAGGTAAGGGCGCCAATCTTGCCGAGATGACTAATCTTGGCATACCGGTTCCGCCGGGTTTTACAATTTCTACAGACGTTTGCGCTGCTTATTATGAAAATAAAAACAAATATCCTGCCGGATTAAAAGAAGAAGTCGAAGCAAATCTTAAAAAACTTGAAGCATCAATGAAAAAGAAACTGGGCGATCCGAGCGATCCGCTTTTGGTTTCTGTCCGTTCGGGAGCGGCAGCATCCCTGCCGGGCATGATGGATACTATCCTTAATCTTGGGATGAGCGACAAAGTTGTTAAGGGACTTGCCGATAAAACGGGAAATCCGCGGTTTGCATGGGATGCTTACAGGCGTTTTCTTCAGATGTACGGCGATGTTGTAATGGGTGTGGACCACGATCACTTTGAAGAAGCCCTTGCAGCAATGAAAAAAGACAGAAAAGCGGAGTTAGATACCGATCTTTCAGCGTCAGATCTGGAAAAACTTGTAGATCAATACAAAAAAATCATAAAAAAAGATACAGGCAAAGATTTCCCGCAAAACCCGATGGATCAGCTTTGGGGTTCCATAAATGCGGTTTTTGGCTCATGGATGAACGACAGAGCCGTTAAATACCGCCAGATCGAGAATATTAAAGGGCTTAAAGGGACTGCTGTTAACATTCAATCAATGGTTTTCGGTAATTTCGGCGAAGATTCGGGTACAGGCGTATGTTTTAGCCGCGATCCAAGCACCGGAGTCAATATTTTTTACGGCGAATATCTGATGAATGCGCAGGGCGAAGATGTTGTTGCGGGAATCAGAACTCCGGAAAGAATTTCTACACTGGAAAAAAAGAATCCTGTTATTTATAAACAGCTTGTAGGTATTAAAAATAAACTTGAAAAGCATTTTAAAGATATGCAGGATATGGAATTTACCGTACAGCAGGGAGTTCTTTATATTCTGCAAACCAGAAACGGCAAACGCGCGGGAACTGCCGCTGTAAAATGCGCCATTGATATGGTAAAAGAAGGCTTAATCGATAAAAATACCGCTATCTCCCGTGTAACACCCGGTCATCTTGATCAATTACTGCACCCGATGATCGATACAAAAGCCCAAAAAGAAGCAAAAGCCCTTACTAAAGCATTAAATGCATCCCCCGGCGCCGCTTCCGGCAGAATTGTTTACACCGCAAAAGATGCTGAAAGCTGGCACGAAAGAGGCGAAAAAGTAATGCTTGTCCGCAAGGAAACCTGCCCGGAAGATATCGGCGGAATGGTTGCATCACAGGGTATTCTTACATCAACCGGCGGTAAAACAAGTCATGCCGCTGTTGTTGCGCGCGGAATGGGTACTCCCTGTATCGTCGGCGCAAAAGGCGTTGTTTTAAACGGCGACGGCACGGTTGAAATCGGCGGAAAACTTTTTAAAGAAGGCGACTGGATCACCATAGATGGTTCTTCCGGCGAAGTATACGAAGGCAAAATGCCGCTTGTAGCGCCTGCAATCTCCAAAGAAATGGATACTTTCCTTAAATGGTGCGATGATGTCAGGGCAAAAGCGGTTCGCGGCAAAGTAAAAGGATTTGATGTAAGAACCAACGCCGATCAGCCGGATGATGCAAAACGCGCTTTTGATTTCGGCGCTCAGGGTATTGGACTTTGCCGTACAGAGCATATGTTCTTTGAAAAAGAAAAACTTATACATTTCCGCGCTATGATTCTTTCCGAGACAGAAGAAGAAAGAAAAGCGCAATTAAAAAAGATTCTGCCATTGCAACAAAAGGATTTCTTTGGTATTTTTAAAGCTATGGAAGGCCGTCCTGTAACAATAAGGCTTTTAGACCCGCCTCTTCACGAATTTGTTCCGCACTCAAAGGAAGAAATTGCAGAGCTTGCAGGTCACTTAAAGCTGGATGTTAACAAGTTAACTATTAAAATCGGCACTCTTGTAGAAAGCAACCCGATGCTGGGTCATCGCGGCTGCCGTTTAGCGGTTACGTATCCTGAAATCTACGATATGCAGGTGGAAGCAATCGCTCTTGCAGCGGCAGATTGTGCAAAACAAAAGATTCCGGTAAATCCTGAAATTATGATTCCGCTTATCGTTACTCACAGGGAACTCAAATTCCTGCGTCCGAATGCGGAAAAAATCCTTGAAAATGTGTTTAAAGCCGCCGGTGTTACAGTTCCGGTGCATATCGGCACGATGATCGAGGTGCCCCGCGCGGCAATTCGCGCAGGCAGCATCGCAGAATATGCAGATTTCTTCAGTTTTGGAACAAATGATCTTACACAAATGACTTTCGGCTTCAGCCGCGATGATGTTGCTTCATTCCTGCCTATTTATCTCCAGAAAAACATCCTTGATGACGAACCTTTCCAGACAATTGACCAAAACGGAGTCGGCGGACTGATCGAACACGCGATTTTAGAAGGAAGATTTACAAAACCAGATCTTAAAATTGGGATCTGCGGGGAACACGGCGGCGATCCTGCCTCTATAGAATTCTTTTATAGAGCAGGGTTCAGCTACGTATCATGTTCACCCTTCCGGGTACCGTTAGCGCGTCTTGCAGGCGCACAAGCGGTTATAAAAGCCGGATTGAGTATAAAGGGAGGGGATACAGCGAAGACTGGTAATCCCGCCACTGCCAAGGTGAAGGGCAGTAAAAAACCTATAATGGGGGAAAAGAAAATGGCAGTAACATCTGCGAAGAAACCTGCGGCAAAGAAGGCCGCAAAGAAACCAGCCGCGAAGAAAGCCGGCGCGAAGAAGCCTGCGGCAAAGAAAGCCGCAAAGAAACCAGCCGCGAAAAAAGCTCCTGCAAAGAAAGCAGCAGCAAAAAAAGCGCCTGCAAAGAAAGCAGCAGCCAAGAAAGCTCCTGCCAAGAAGAAAGCAGCAGCCAAGAAAGCTCCTGCAAAGAAAAAAGCAGCAGTAAAGAAAGCTCCTGCAAAGAAAAAAGCAGCAGTTAAAAAAGCTCCTGCAAAGAAAGCAGCAGCCAAGAAAGCTCCTGCCAAGAAAAAAGCAGCAGCCAAAAAAGCTCCTGCAAAAGCACCTGTAATGTAAAAAAAACCGTTTTATAAAAAAAGACCTGGTTTCTGGCGGCGTTGCTTCCAAACCAGGTCTTTTTTTTGCCTAATTCAAATAAATATATTGGCTCTCTGTCCGGCAGTGGGGCGGTCTGCGTGCTGGGAAAACATTTGTAAAGAGTCTGCTCCGAAGCCCAGCATCCTTTGGATGCAGGTCTTCTACGCAGGGAACGACAAAAATTGTTTTCCCAGCCCGCAGCCCGCCCCGCTGCCGGACAAAAAGTTAATAGTTTGAATAACGCAGAGGCTTTATAGGTAGATTTCTACGGTGGTTGATATTCCGTTTTCTGCAAATTTACTGCGAAGTGACGCAGCGCGCTCTTCAAGATAATTTGCGGGTAATTCGGAGGCAGCAGGGTCTTCCGGGGCTGGGCGGGCTTTTCCGTAAATCTGCACTTTGCGGATGTTTTTTAGTTCGCAAACCAGAGCTTCCCATGCCTGCGCTTCTGTTTGCGGCGGCGGCTCGCCGTTTATCATGCAAAGCATGGTCTGTATTGTTACAGGGGTACAAGCTGTAAATTCTTTTATCTTTTCTATTAATTTTTCGCGGGGCACAGAAGAGCGGTTCATTTTTTGATACCAGTCTGGAGTGCCGGCGTCCAATTTTAGCCAGATATTAAGCATTTTACATGATTGTGCGGTTTCCTTGAGCAGCGAAAAAACAAAAGGCTGTAAAAGACCTGTGCCGTTTGTTATAACAACCAATTCGCAGGAAGGAGCTGTTTCTTTGTGTATTTTAACTGCCAATTCCAACGCTTGCGGGAAAGCGGGGGAGAGGGTTGGTTCTCCGTTGCCGGAAAAACAAATGTCCTTAATATCGATATTCTGTTTTTGAGCACCGGTAATTGCTTCACGCAGGTCGTTTTCCATCTGTTCAAGTGAAAATTCTGCATTGCCGGAAAAAGGAAATACTTCGCAGTAGGGGCAGTTAAACAGGCAGTTTTTTTTATCAGGATACAGATTTATTCCAATAGATAATCCTTTGGATCTCCTCGAATACACAGGATACACAATAAAACCCTTTTCCCGTTCGCGGTGATTCGTAACCGGGGTAATGTTTAACGCCATGGTTTATTGTACTTTAGGAGCAATGTTATTACAATGACACCTATGGAAGACAAAACCGCATCGCAGGCGCAAATGCTTGCAAATCGTTTGCAAAAACGTTTTCGCCATCTTAAAAAATGGGCGCAGAGAAAAGGTGTTGGCGCTTTCAGACTTTACGATAAAGATATTCCCGAAATACCGCTGGTTTTGGATTTTTACGGGGACTGCGCTTCCGTCTCTGATTGGGCGATTTCCGGCGCTCTTTACAAACGTCCCTATGAAAAAGACGCAGGTGACGAAGAGCAATGGCTTTCTGTTATGAAAGAGAGTATTGCCGCCGCTTTTGGAATTTCTTTGGATTGCGTATTTTTAAAACAGCGCGAGCGGCAAAGAGGCATTTCTCAATATGAAAAAATAAGCGATGCGCATTTTGAAAAAATAGTGAGCGAAGGCGGCCCTGCCGGCGGCCCTGCCGGCGGCCCTGCCGGCGGCCCTGCCGGCGGCCTTGCCGGCGGTCCTGCCGGCGGTCCTGCCGGTCTTGCTTTTAAAGTAAATTTATCTGACTACCTTGACACCGGCCTCTTCCTTGACCGCCGTCTTTTAAGAGACATGGTTCGCGCAGAAGCTGACGGTAAAAAAATACTGAACCTCTTTTCCTACACCGGCTCTTTTTCTGTGTACGCGGCGGCAGGAGGCGCTGTTTCCACCGACTCTGTCGATCTTTCCAATACCTATCAAAATTGGGCGCGGGAAAATTTTTCGCTGAACGGAATGTCTGCCAGTTTATTGCAGCAGTGGGATTTTTTTGAACAAAAGGGCAGTATGGGCAGGAGCCCTGGTATTCATAGGCTTATCCGCGCTGATGTGCTGGAATTTCTGGAAAAAGCCATTGACGCAAAGATGCGCTGGGATATTATTATTCTGGATCCTCCTGCTTTTTCCAATTCCAAAAAGATGACAGATAATTTTGACTTGCAGCGCGACTTAACAGAAATGCTTGGCAAGTGTATAAAACTGCTATCTGCGGGCGGAAAAATCTTTCTTAGCGTCAACATCCGGCGAAATACTCCAACGGCTGCCGAATTGGAAACAATGCCTGGAGTACGCGTAACTAATCTGGAAAAAAAGATAACAGACGAAGATTTTAAAGATAAAAAAACACCAAGCAGTTTTTTAATCGAAATTCTGTAATACCAACTGTTACGCAGTAAGTGAAGTGCAAGGTAATATATAAACCCCATCGGGTGTTTTTCTGCAAAAATCGGCTTTGCCGGTTATTACAGCTAAAAAAGCCGGTTCCGGATTTCGCGCCATCGGATTAGACATTATCTTGTTTTTTAGGCGCAGCAAATTTTTAACGCCTTCTTCTGCCTTATTTTCGCTCAGTTTTATTTCGATTCCTGCCCAACGTCCGTCCCTAAGTTCAATGATCGCATCGACTTCCAGATTATCAGAGTCCCTGTAATATTTAACCGGATCGGGCAGCGCACCTTCCATGCATGATGCATAAATTCTTAAATCGCGTAAAACTAACTCTTCGAATAATTTTCCAAATAACTGCCCATCTTGAAGCAGCCGGTCTTTGTTTGCACCAAGCAGCGCAGCAGTAAGTGATGGATCAACAAAACAGCGTTTTGGTTTAATTCGTACCCGTGATTTTGAACGTACTGGAGCGTCCCATCCGCATAAATCTTCGATAATGAATCGTTCTTTTAATACAGTAAAAAGTGATTCTATTTGCAGCTGTGAAATTAGCTCATTTTTACTGTCAATATTGCCCTCAATAATATCACTTGCTATTGTCTGATATGTTACAGCTTGCCCGGAGTTTCTTGCCAGTGAGACAAGGAAGCGTCTTAGCCTGTACTCGTTTGCCTCTCCTTTTTTACCAACGGAAGAAATCAATGTGTCAAGATATTGATTTGGAATTAATTGCGCAGCATCCGGCTCTATATGTAAAGCCCCGGGCCATCCTCCTTTACAGATTAAATCTGCGATTCTGCGTAAGTCTGTTTGAACTTGAGCTTTTTTAAAACGCCCTTCAAATAATCCGCCAAGCGAAACAGAACCATTTGAATCCTCTGTCTCAAAGAGACTCATCGGTCTAAGATGAATACGGGATATACGGCCGGTTCCGCTATGCACCGTCTCTTCTTTCTTGGGTGTTGAGGAACCGGTAAGAATAAACAGCCCTCGCTTGCCAGCCGCAGCATCAACAGCAAGGCGCGTTTCGTCCCATAACGCAGGAATCTCCTGCCATTCATCAATCACATGAGGTTTTCCGCCGTCAAAAGCCAAGCTGAGATCTGCTTCGATTATTTCTCTGGTTTTAAAGTTTGAAAGATTGATTTTACTTTCGGCATGGGCTTCCGCCATCCACGTTTTTCCGCACCACATGCTGCCGACAATTTCAACTGCACCAAAAGCACGGAGGTGATTTTTAAGCTGTTTATCAAGCAGACGGTCTTTGTACTCAGGGTTTCTTAATTTCATATCTTAGAGTATATAAAATAGAGGGTGTTTTGTCAATAAAATAGAGGCTGTTTTCCATATAAAATAGAGGAAAAAAAACCGGTAAAATAGAGGGGGTGATGTCCGGCATTGTTTCTAATACCTTATCTGGTATATACTTACAAGGAGTTTTTATGCAACAGACAGTATTCGGTAAAACCGGACTTACAGTAAGCCGCACAGGATTCGGCTGCATTCCCATTCAGCGTATTCCATTCGGGGAAAGTACCGCAATGCTTAAGCATGCGTATGATCACGGCGTTACTTTATATGATACTGCAAATTCATACACAACCAGCGAAGAACGATTGGGCATTGCTCTTCATGATGTGCGTCATAATATTGTGATATGCACAAAATCATCCCCGCTTTCTGCGGAAAAAATCACGGCAAATATCGATAACAGTTTAAAAATGCTAAAAACCGATTATATCGATATTTTTCAGGTGCATAATCCTCCGTTTGTACCGCGTCCGGATGGAGAGGACGGTATCTATAATTGTCTTTTAAAAGCAAAAGCGCAGGGAAAAATCCGGCACATCGGTATAACATCACACAGTAAAGATCGGGCTAAAGAATCGATATTATCGGGTCTTTACGATACTTTGCAGTATCCATTATCTTATCTGTCCTCCGATGACGAGCTCCTCCTTGTTGATCTTTGCCGTGAACACAATATTGGTTATCTTGCAATGAAAGGTTTATGCGGCGGCCTTATAACCAATGCAAAAGCCGCTTTTGCGTATCTCAGGCAATTTACTAATGTAGTTCCAATTTGGGGTATGCAAAAAATGTCCGAGCTGGAAGAATTTTTATCGTACGAAAATGACCCCCCGCCGTTTGACAATGTTATGCAAAGCGCTATAGAAGCCGATAAAAAAGAACTAGGCGGTAATTTCTGCCGATGCTGCGGATACTGTCTGCCCTGTCCTGCCGGCATTCCAATCAACAATGCAGCGCGCATTACATTTTTACTTGGCAGGGCAGTAAAGGAACATTTTATCACACAGGAATGGCAGGACAATATGCGCAGCATCGACAACTGCACAAACTGCGGACATTGCACCAAACATTGCCCTTTCCCGCTGGATGTACCGGCACTGCTAAAGCAGCAGCAGAGGGAGTATTTTAGGATAGTGGAAAATATTTTGCGCAAGTAACGGAGGAATAAATGGAAAATATTTTATTTTTTGAGACAATGACACAGCCCAAGGGGTTCCTGAGTATAATACCGGTTATTATTTTAATAATTCTTGTAATGGTTTTAATTGGTTTAATTATAGGATACTTATATTCTATGAAACATACAGGTATTTTAATAAAAAACAATGATGTAATAATAAAAACATTTCTTTACAGCAGAAAAATACCAATAAGCGATATTTTAATAAATGATATTCAAACAATAAATTTAAATCAAAATAATGAATATAATGTTTTAATCAGAACAAATGGAATAGGGTTACCGAATTTTTATTTAGGCTGGATGAAATTAAAAAATGGCAAAAGAGCATTGGTATATTTAACAAATAAAGAAAATGTCTTATTAATGCCAACCAGGGATTTTGTAGTACTATTCAGTATGCAAAACTCAGAAGAATTTATTAGAAAAATTAATGAATTAAAACAATAATATGAATAAATCTGAATATATAAAGCAAGATTATGTTTATTATAAATTGGGTATAAAATACTATAAAAACATTCATCCAAATTATTTTTACAAAAGAAACCCGGATACAACATTTGAAACAAAGTCTAACGAAGAATTATCAAATGTTTTTAATAAAATATATGTATCATTTAAATTATCTGAATATTATTTTAACAGGGTAATAAATGAATATCCAGAATCATTATATGCAGAAGATGCAAAAGAAAAAATAAAACTGCTTGAAAAATTAACTAAAAGTTATAAAAACATAATCCTGAAAGAAAATAAAATTGTAAATAACGGAAAATTCATGAAAGAAATGGGATTAAAGCTAATGTAAAAATGACCCGAAATAAACTAATATCAAAATAATTCTTCTTTACAAAACCAATTCTTTCTGATATAATTTTAAACATGATAACCTTTGGAATTTATTGTTTTACCGGATTGGTCAATCTGGTGTGCGCCCTCTTTTTTAAAGAGACTTTGCGGATAATCACAAAATGCTGTCTTATGCCGGCATTGCTTCTTTTTTACATTGTTGCGGCAGGAGAGAATGTATTTTTCCCGGTAATTGCCGCCATCATCTTTAGCTGGGCTGGCGATGTATTTCTTGTCAAAAAAGAAAAACCCCTCTTTTTCAGATTAGGATTAGCAGCGTTTCTGATAGGTCATATTTTTTATATTATTGCCTTTATTATCCTTGCAGGAAGCATCAATAACTTAACACTGATCATTTCCGTTGGCATCGCTATTCCCGTAACAATTATTCTCTTAAAAATGCTGAATGCTCCAAAGCCAATGAAAATTCCGGTTGCTGTCTATGCCATAGTGATAATGCTGATGAGTATATTCGCACTTCAGCTAATGCTTGCCAAACCCGGCTTTTCAGGGATTCTTGTTTTTGCATCAAGTATAGTATTTCTTTTTTCTGATTCATTCATGGCGTATCTTCTCTTTAACGGAAAACCAAAACATTTCAATTTTATTACAATGCTGCCCTATATCATCGCCCAGGGAGGCATTATCATGGGTTTAGCTTTAGGGTTCGGAATATAATTGTAGCTATCCAAGCGGAAACGCCGAAGGCGAAACAGCGCCAAAGCCACCCAGGCGGTAACGCCAAAGGCGGCAACCGCCCGCAAATGGCGGTTTACGACGTCTGACCACCTTAGTGGTCAGATGTACAGGCGGTAACGCCGAAGGCGGCAACCCCTCTCTATGGCGGTTTACGACGTTTCGCCGCAGGCGAAATGTAAGAGCGGCTGGTGCCGTAAGGCGCCCATGCCGCTCCGTAAACCGCTGCGCTAGGCGATGGTTTTAAATGACCGCCTTGCGGGCATTTAAAAATGTCGCTTAGCGCGCTGATAAGCGACGTTTCACCTGCGGTGAAATGTCGTTTATCAGTCCTTTATGTTATATTTCTTCCTAAACCGTTCAATCCTCCCCGCCGTATCAACAAGCTTTTGCTTGCCGGTAAAGAAGGGGTGGCAGGAAGAGCAAATTTCTACCTTTATATCCTTGGTGGTGGAGCGGGTTTCGATAATATTACCGCACGCGCAGGTGATTTTTGTCATTTCGTACTTGGGATGAATTCCGTTTCTCATATATCCTCCAAAAATTGTCCAACTCCTAAATAAGCGTTTACGCTTATAGGTTTAAGGACTAATCCATGCCGCCTGTACCGGTGTTCATGGATCTTAAGAATGCTTCATTATTCTTGCTTTTTTTCATTTTGTCAACTAGCAGTTCAATCATGGCAACATCGTCCATATCGTTGATTGCCTTGCGCAGCAGCCAAATTCTCTGGATTTCGTCTTCGGAAAGGAGAAGTTCTTCCTTTCTGGTGCCGGATCTCTTAATATTGATAGCCGGGTATACACGGCGGTCAGAAATACGCCTGTCCAGGTTAATTTCCATATTGCCGGTACCTTTAAATTCTTCAAAAATTACTTCGTCCATACGGCTGCCGGTTTCCACGAGAGCGGTAGAAATGATGGTAAGACTGCCGCCTTCCTCGATATTGCGGGCTGCTCCAAAGAAACGTTTAGGCTTGTGCAGGGCATTGGAATCGACGCCGCCGGAGAGGATTTTCCCTGATGTAGGGACAGTCTGATTATAAGCGCGTGCAAGACGGGTGATGGAGTCCAAAAGGATAACAACATCTCTTTTATGTTCCACAAGACGCTTGGCTTTTTCCAAAACCATCTCGGTAACCTGAACATGGCGTGTAGCCTGTTCGTCAAAGGTGGAGGAAATTACTTCCGCGCGTACAGTGCGTTCCATATCGGTAACTTCTTCGGGGCGCTCATCAATGAGCAGGACGATAAGGTAAACTTCCGGATGATTTTTTGTGATAGCGTTTGCAATTCTCTGCATCATGATGGTTTTACCGGTTCTGGGCGGCGCTACGATAAGCGAACGCTGACCTTTGCCGATAGGGCAAAACAGATTGATGATTCTTTCGCTGACGCCTTCTGTAGCGGTTTCCAGATCGAGCTTGTGGTTTGGATACAACGGAGTAAGATTGTCAAAGGGGATACGGTTTTGAGCGACAGTAGGATCATCGTAATTGACAGTTTCTACTCTTAGCATTGCAAAAAAACGCTCGCCTTCTTTTGGGCTGCGTATCTGGCCGTACACCGTATCGCCGGTTTTAAGCGCAAAGAGCCGGATTTGGCTGGGGCTGATATAGATATCATCGGGACCCGGTAAATATGAATTCTGCGGGCTGCGCAGAAACCCGTAACTGTCCGGAAGGATTTCCAGAGAGCCGTAGGCATAAATGATACCGCCCCTTTCTGTATGCGCTTTAAGAATAGCAAAAACGATTTCCTGTTTTTTAAGAACAACCATGTCATCATGGGTAATATTGTAACTTGTGGCAAGCTCGCGTAAATCTTTCATATTAAGCCTGATCAGTTCATTGATGGTAAGACGCGGCTTGCTGTTATCCTGATCCTGACGGGGAGTAGGTTTACCGTACAGATACGGCATGGAAGGCAATTTGGGAATAGCCGATAGATTTTCGGATATGCCTTCATCTGCCGATTCGCCGTTTGAATCCCGATCAGTTCTTTTGCCTCTTACGATAACACGGCCCTGTTTATCGCCGTTTGAGGAGTTATCTCCTTCGTTCTCGGCTGCCGGATTATCCGCGTTTTCGCTTGGGGGGATCCCCGGATCGCTTATTTCTGTTTTTTTACTTTTTCGAATGATTGCCATTTTAACCACCTATTGGATTGTCTTTCCCGTACAGAAGGGTGACAGATTTTACCAGTTTTTTTATTTTAATTTGATTCATGATACGACAGCCAGGATACTCCTACTCTATATATTTTTTTTATTTATGTCAAGTCCCTTGTCATAAATTGTTTTGACATAAATGTCTTGACATAATTGTCCCAGCATTTCAAGTACCGCAATTGCTGCGCTGATACGGACGGCATTTCTGGAGCCCGTAAAATGAAATTCCCTTGCAGAAATTTCCCCGTTTTGCACGGCTATAGCAGCCCAGACAGTCCCTCCGCGTACCCTGCCGTCGCCTTCCGGTTCCGCAAGACCTGTAATGGCAGCAGAAAAATCAGCGCCGCTTTTTTGCAATGCGCTTTTAGCCATAGAAACGGCTGTTTCACGGCTTACAAGACCGTATGCCGTAAGCTCATCGTTGTCCAGTCCAAGCATTTTTATTTTTGCTTCCTGCATATAACATACATAGGAGCCCCACAATACGCCGGAAGCGCCTTTGGTATTTGCAAGTAATCCTGATACAAGCCCTGCGGTGCAGGATTCAGATAAGGCAAGCGTAAGTGAAAGGCTTTTTAGCTTTTCCATTACTTCTTCCGCCGTTTTTTGGGCTGTAAGCTCCAGATCACATTCTAACATTTGTCCGCTGTAAATCCGCTTTTATTTCTTCCGTTGGACGGTGAAAAATTTCTATATCTTTTTCTATGTTGGTCATTTTGCATTTGCCTTCAAAAAGAACGCCGTCTGCAATACGCAAATGCGCGGCGCTTACGTCCCCTTGAACTTTTGCTCCGCTCATCATATCAACCTTGTTTACCGCATGTACAGTGCCGGAAATACTTCCAAAAACAGTCAGGGAACCTACCGTTATATGATCTGCTTCTACAACGGCTTCCTTATCTACGATAAGATCTCCCCCCGCTTCTATCGTTCCCCTGAACACTCCCTGAATGCGCAATGTAGTTTCGAATTTTAGTATACCGGTGAAACTGGTAGTCTTACCCAAAACTACAACTTCATTTTTATCTTTCTTTTTTCCATCCCGTTTGGGCATTACGTCCTCTTTTTTTATTGTTCCTGATGCAATAATTTTCGTATTTGGCTTTCCAGAACAGGAAGCCCTATCTCGTCCTTTTTAAGATTATCCCATTCATTTATGGTTTTTTCAATCCTTGCGTCAAGGGCTGCTATATGTTTACGTACCGACAGTATCTTTTCGCTTGCAGGTTTTATCTGGTTCATAAGAGATTCGCTGTGCGAGGCATTTTCGCAAATCAATGTAATTGCCTTGTCAAGATCGTCTATACTTCTTATAAAAACAGACAGATTTTCCTTTAAATCCTCGTTTAATTCTTCCGCAAGAGCAAGGCGGGTTTCCCGTACCTTTATCTGATCCAGCAATGCCCGATTGCGTAAAACCGCGTTTATTCTTGCCAGCACTTCGGTAAAATTAAAAGGTTTTGTTATATAGTCGTCGATACCTGCTTCAAAGCCCGCTACCTTGTCTTTTACATCATCAAGAGCTGACAGCATAATGATGGAAATATCGCTGTAATCCGGATCTTTTTTTAAAACTTTTGTTATTTCGCGGCCGGTCATACCGGGCATGATATTGTCAAGAATTATAAGGTCAGGATGGAATTTTTTTACTTTTTCCAGGACATCAGGACCATTATCGCATTTTTCTACCACAAAACCGAGCTTGGATAACATTACTTCGAAAAAATCCAGATTTACGGTTTCGTCATCGGCAATAAGTATCTTTTTTTGGGCATTCATTGCGTCTGTCCCCTGTTCCTTAGTTTTCTTATTGTACACCATACTGCGCAGGAAAGCAATAATGTAACAGCCGCTAAAACAAAGAAAATACCAAGATAATCGCCGTATCGCGTATAAATTGTGTCTTTTTTTACCAGAGGTATTGTAACATTTAGCCAGGTTTCCGCGAAAGGGGGCGCTTCTGCCGTTATTCTGCCCGTTGGATCAATAGCGCAGGTTTGCCCTGAAACGGTAGATCTGACCATTGGGCGGAAATTTTCCACCGCTCTAAAGACTGCCATGGAAAGATGCTGGTACTGCGACGGCAAACTTTTTGCCCAGGCATCATTTGTAAGGTTTACGAGGACATCGGCTCCCCTGCGGACAAAGTTTCTTGACAAGTAGCCGAAGGTATCTTCAAAACAAATAGGAGCAGAGAAGGTAAATCCGGGTCCTTCAAAAACTGTCTCTTCACTGCCTTTTTCCCAAAAATGCGTATCAGCTTTTTCCAGAGCATTGTATATCCAGGGAAATTGTTTTTTATACGGGAAATGTTCGGTAAATGGAACCAGGTGCAGTTTTCTGTAAGTTGCCGTATTAATTCCATTTTCAAAGAGCATTGCCGCATTGTAATCGACCCGGTGTTTTTCGGATGCATCGGGATTAATCGACCTGTCCATGCGTGCATCATCGTTGCCAATCAGGAAGGGGACATCCTGTGCAGAAAGATACTCCAGAAGATCCCTTACTATAGCCCATGAAACTTGATCGTCACGGTATGTAGTATGCCAGTAGATTCGCGGGATAAATGCCGTTTCCGGCCAAACTACCAATTGCGGTTTTGGGGCGGAATCCAGCGCTTCATCGGAAAGCCGAATTAAGGTTTCCATGTCTTTGCGGTAAGCTGCGGCTACCTGCCATGAAGCGGGCGCCCGGGCTGCTTCCCACGGATCGGAATTATGCTGGATAAGCGCAATCTGCGCAGTTGGATAAGAAGAAAAATCTTTGCCGGAAACAAATCCAAAAACAAGAACCGCCGCAAAAGCCGCCGCCCAAACAACAGCAGATACTTTTTCTTTACGAAGATAATTAAAAAACCTTTTCTTCCGTTCGTGTTGGTTCGTGTTGGTTCGTGGTAAAATTTCTTCTTGTTTTAGCGCTTCCCCAATCCAAAAAGACGGAAATGTAACAAGAGCGCTTACGCCCCAAACGCCTGTGATACTTGCGATTTGAATTAACGGTATCATCTGCCACTGTGAATAACCCGTGATTCCGTAGGGGTAGCCCAGAAATCCTTTGGTACGCAAATATTCATAAGCAAGCCAAATTATCCATTGGACAAGATATGAACGGTTGGGAAATAAAAGGGCAGCAAGTTTTAACAGCAGGAAAACAACAGCCATATAAAGCAGGTATATCGTATATACGATTGTTCCTGCCAAAGGATGAAAATTTCCAAGCCAATAATTAAATAAACAATAAGTGATAAAACCATAGATTGCGCCCCAGCCTGCGCAAACCGGAAGATTATATTTACTGATAACTATAAGGATTGGGATATATGCAAACCATGCGAAAAAGGGAATGCCGCGTATAAAGACGGGATTGGGAAAAGACGCGGCAAAAAGCAATGATGCTAAAACAATAAGTCCAAAGTGTAAAAAAATTGATTTATTCTTTTTTATCATCATTGATTGCCCAAACAGCCTGTTTTAGTTCGCGGCCGGATCGGAAAACAACTATACCATGGGGATGGCTGGCGATACTTTCGCCTGTTCTTGGATTTCGCGCCCGCGCCCGCGCTTTTCGGATCTTTACGTCAAAAGAGCCAAAGCCGCGCAGTTCAATTCCCTGACGGTTCATCAGGGCTTCCTTTATTTTATCAAAAACAAGATCAATCGTATTGCGAATCTCGCCTCGATTCATCCCGGTTTTTTCATAAAGAGCATCTATAATGTCGGCTTTTGTGATTTTTCCCGATTGACGTGAAAGGTCAGGCATTTTTCGTTATGCTTTAATACCGTTAAAATACCGTTGCATCCTCGATTTTTTTCGGGCTGCCGCATTTTTCGTTATTATTCCCTTTCCTGCGGCAGTGTCAATTTTTTTAATCATTTCTTTTAATGCCGCTTCGGCTGCCGGGTCTTTTTTCTGTGCAAGAACAACAAATTTCTTTACGCTGGTTTTAACCGCGCTTTTTGCCGATTTGTTGCGCAGGCGGCGTTCTTCGCTTTTGCGGTGCCGTTTTTCTGCTGATTTATTTTTCTGTGCCAAAGGAATCCTCCATTAAATACTTATCCCTACCTGAAATCGGAGGGGCGTCTTTCTATCCGTTTGCATTTATCGCATTCTGCGATATTTTTTACCTTGCCGCTCTCAAAGAGGGTTTTCATCTTTACTTCTCCCCCGCAGGAGCACATAAATTTCTGCGTTGCACTGGACGTACGGCTGTTTTTACTGGCTTGTGCCATGGTTTTTCTCCTAAGAATTGGTATGGGGATAGGTTACTATAATTGTGATATTTAAGTCAATACTACGCTGCGATATTAAACAATAACCCTGTTGCGGGCATGGCAGGGGCATAATAACCCGTAGACTGGGCGATTCTTATCTCTTTTTGGTATTGTTCAATAAGGGCATTTATGCGATTTTCGTCATTTTCTGTTAATCTGTCCAAATCTTCAACAGCCAGTTCCTGTTTATCCTGATTTTTCATTTTTGCCAGTTGTTCAATTAAAGTGTCAAGAATTCTCAATTTATTGATATTTACACCCTCTGTGCCTTCCGGGGCAGGGGTGCCAGAAACATGTTTTAAATGCGAGTAAATTACCATACCGGGAGCAACCGGTAAGGATGCCCTGCCGCTGCTGGATGCATTTATTGCATAGCCCATGCTGGGGAAAGCTTGATGTGGTATAGCTCCTATTTCCATAATGGTACTCCTGCTTTAAATATCGGAAAAACATGGCTTTTTATTAAGGGTTGACCATAAGTCAAATAACGTAATAACATAAGGTGCTCTGTGCCAGGAACCGTGCGAGCAGACGCCGCCTAACCCCGCCAGGTCCGGAAGGAAGCAACGGTAAGCGATTGTTTGCTGCGCCGCGGCCTCTCCTGGTGCAGGGCACTTTCTTTTTTCCATATCTTTCTATAGACTAACCACATGGCAAACCGATACGAAGTAACTGCTACCAAATACAGGCCAAAAACCTTTGATGAATTGGCAGGGCAGGAATTTGTTGTTTCTACCATTAAAAATTCGCTGAAAAACGGACATATTGCCAATGCTTATCTTTTCTCCGGTCCCAGGGGATGCGGAAAAACCAGTGCAGCGCGTATTCTTGCACGGTCGCTTAACTGTGAAAAAGGTCCTGTAGATGGTCCCTGCGGCGTATGCGATAATTGCCGTGCAATTAGTCAGGGAGCCAGCATGGATGTGCTGGAAATTGACGGTGCAACAAATAACAAGGTTGATCAGGCGCGGCAAATCAAGGACGAAGTGCTTTTTCCGCCGCAAGCAGGCCGTTACAAGGTTTATATAATTGACGAAGTACATATGCTTACCAAAGAGGCTTTTAACGCGCTGTTAAAAACCATAGAAGAACCGCCTCCCTACATTTGTTTTATTTTTGCTACAACGGAACTTCACAAAGTACCGGCAACAATTATAAGCCGCTGCCAGCAGTTCAATTTCAGGCTTATGTCTGTAGAAACAATTCAGGAGATACTAAAAAAAATCTGCGCAGAAAACGGAATACAGGCCGAGGAAGACGCGCTGTTTTTGATAGCGCGGGCATCTACCGGCAGTATGCGGGAAGCTTTTAATCTGTTTGATCAGGTTATTTCTTTTTCCACAGGCAATATCCGCAGTGAGCTAATCCGCGAAAAGCTTGGCATTGCCGGTCTTGATAAACTTAATGCTTTTGCGCAGGCATGCGCAGAAAATGATGCCGCTTGCGCTTTTGCGCTTGCAGATGAAATTCTTGCAAGCGGCGTTGCCATTGAGCAATTTGTTATAGACTTGGCTGGATACTACCGGAGTCTTTTGCTGCTTAAAAACGGCATTACAAGGGAATCCCTTTTGGGTTACCGCCCGTCGCTTTTTTCCGCAAAGGCGCTTGAAACATACGATTCGGTCAGACTTGAACAGGCACTGGAAATTTTACTGAATTGCTACCGCGATACCCGCTATTCGGTGTCGCCGAGGTTTGAACTGGAGACTGCGGTTTCAAAGCTGACATGGTTAAATAAATGGATCTCCCCCGTAGAATTAAAAAATGCAATTGATAATGCGTCTGCAAACAGGCCGTTTCAGAAAACTGTTTCGCCTAACACAGCAAGCGCAGCGCCGCAAAACAGAGCCCAAAATTTTAGCGACAATCCGCCTCGTCATCCCGCAAGCGGCGGACTTTCCCTTGCGGAAGAATTTCAGCGAATGGTAGATGCCAAAGAAGCTGCGGCCCCAGCCGGTGCGGCAGTAGATGATGAGGATGTTCCTCTTTGGGATTCTGCAGTAAACAAAAAAGGCGCGGAAAAAGAAACCTATCCTCAAGTTGAACAGGTAAGATCAATTATTCCAGGAACAATTATTTAACGGAGAATTATATGAATATTAATCCATTGGATTTGCTTAAAAATGCGCAAAAAATGCAGGAGCAGATGAATAGTTTTCAGGAAAGACTGGCTAACATAACTGCGACAGGAGCTGCCGGCGGCGGGCTTGTAGAAATCGATCTTAACGGAAAACTTGAATTGCTTGCTGTACGAATCGCACAGCAGGCGATGGAAGGCGCTGATACAGAAATGCTGCAGGATTTAATTTTAGCGGCGTTTAACGATGGAATGACCAGGGTAAAAGAAGAGATTGGCAGTGAAGTTGGCGCAATGACCGGTCTCAATATGCCCGGTTTTCCGGGGGTTCAGTGACTCCAAATGCTCTGGACAGACTTGTAACACTGTTTTCTAAACTTCCCGGTATTGGCAAAAAAAGCGCAGGCAGAATCGTGTATCACATTTTGGATTCAAGTCCTGCTCTTGCTGCAAGTTTGTCCAAAGAACTTTCTTCTTTGCATCAGGCAATTATACGCTGCAGTGTTTGCGGCGGTTTTACCGAAACCAATCCTTGCTCTGTCTGCTCCGATTCAAACCGCGATCATTCGATAATTTGCGTTGTGGAACAGGCTCAGGATATGCGCATAATCGAAGAAGCGCGCGAGTTTCCCGGCGTTTATCATGTTCTGGGCGGGTTGATTGCGCCGCTGGAAGGAGTAAGCCCTGCAAACCTTACCATAGATAAATTGATAGATCGTCTTCGCACGGGGACCCCAAAAGGCAGCGTTAAGGAACTTATTCTGGCATTAAATCCAACGGTAGAAGGAGATACAACAGCGCTGTATCTTCAGAAAATATTAAAAAGCTATCCGGTAGAAATTACCCGTCTTGCATCAGGGATGCCCGTAGGCGGTAACATCGAGTATATTGATAAACTTACCCTGTCACGAAGCTTCCGCGGCAGGGTAAAATTCTAGTTCTTGCTATTCTACTTTAAAACGTGAAACTTCCTTAATCAGAACCGCAATGCCCTCGCGGTTTTTAACAGTTATTTCGTTAACCTGATTAACCGCAACATTGATCTGTTCTGCGCCCGAAGCCATTTCATTCATGCCCGATGTAATTTCCTGCGTAACCCTTTCCAGATTATTGCTTTCCTGAATAACTTCCTTTGCGCCCTGAAGCATCTCATGGGAACCGCTTTTTACCTGACGGGTTATTTCATTTATATTTCCTACCCCGTTAAGAACCTGTTTGCTTCCTTCGCCCTGTTCTTCCATTGCATTGCGGATAGTATCTTCCTGCTGCGATACAGTTTTTATATTTGTGTCGATAGCTTCGAATTTGTTCAATACATTGCCGGTAGAACGGGTAATTTTATCAATGGATTCTTTTATCTTTTTTAAAACAGTGCCGATGGTTTTGGATTGTTCGCTTGAACTTTCTGCCAATTTGCGGATTTCTGCCGCTACAACGGCAAAACCTTTTCCTGACTCGCCGGCATGAGCAGCTTCGATAGCTGCGTTCATGGAAAGCAGGTTTGTCTGGCTTGCAATATTTTCCATTACGGAGTTAATCTGCAAAAGCCCTTCTGACTCGCGCGCAATCTCCTGAATGTCAGATGAAACAGCATGAAGCCCTGTGCGTCCTACTTCGGTAGCTTCCTTCAGGTTTTTTACATTGGCAGCATTGTTAACAACTGTTGTTGTTACAGACTGAACATTTGCTACCATCTGTTCAATGGCAGATGAAGCCTGAGAAACATACATACTTTGTTCTTCTACATGGTTATTCAGTTTATTTATATTTACAGTTACCTGCTCCATGGTTGCATGCGTCTCGCTGACACTGGCGCTCTGATTCATTACGCGGGTTTTTATGCTCTGGATATTCGCCGTAATTTCATTTACAGCAGCGGCAGTTTCATTCATGTTACTCGCAAGATCGTTGCCGATATCTGATAATTTAACCGCTTCTTTTTTTATGCTTACAACAAGCTTTTTAATTTTATCAAGCGTCATGTTAAAATATTGGGCAAGTGAGCCTATTTCGTCCTTTGAATGAATGGAAATTGTCCGCGTAAGATCGCCTTCGCCTTCTGCGATGTCTTTAAGCGTTTCTGTTACTCTGACAATCGGTTTTGTAACAAAAGTAAAAACAACAAAAACAACTACCGATACCAGGACAATTACTATAACCGCCAAAATAACCGTAAACCTTGTTATTTTATGAACTTCGTTTAAAATATGCGATTCCGTTGTTCCGATCATAACAGACCATGTTGTATCAGAATTACCTAACTTGAACGGAACCATGGTTAGATCTATATAAGTGTTAAGCCCGGGATCAAAAACCTTATCGGCATATGGTTCTCCGGCATGCACCGCCTCGCTGGCTGCCTGTCTGTTTTTTCCGTATTCAACATCTACATCAATCAGTTTTTTTCCTACACGATCAGGAAGAAAGTGCCCAAGAATAAATCCGTTGCCGGCGTAAATTGCCATAACAGAAATTTCATCGTGTTGTTTAAGCGTATCCTGCAGTGTAGGCTGTATCTGATCAATGGACAGCATCATGCCTACAGCTCCAACCGCTTCTCTTGTGCGGGTATTAATGATAGGAACTGCTACTTCAAATACATATGAATTTCTCCCGTTTACCATCATGGTTGTGGGATGCTCTATCTTGTCTCTGCGCGCATTTGGTCCATTAAGCCATTCAATGTATGACGGAATATCAAGTTTGCTCCGTCCTCTGATTTCTCCGGTTTCTCTGGTGTAAGTCATTGCATACTGACCTGTGGGAGTGGAGCCAATTCTGCCTATATTTTGGCTGTCTCTGCCGTCAACGGCATTGGGTTTCCAGACAGTGTAAATAATCATCCAGTCCGGCTCAGATGTAAAAGTACCAAGAAGCATATTGTCAAATTGATTACGCCTGATTTCCGGGGCCATGTCTTCATAATCTGCCATAATATTTGCCAAAGTACGAAGAACACGGATATGCCCGTTTTCCCTGCCTTCCCAATAAGTAGCTTTTTCTGCCGCTAAATAATCAATTCCCCGCAAACTTAAATCGATACTTATATCGGATGCTTCGCTTAATAGCATAATTGCAATTCCCGTAACGACAACCGTGATAATAGCTATAACCATAAGACTGAGTTTTATATTGAGTTTCATATTTCCTCCATGAAAATGTGCGTTATTCCACATTTATTCTTTTCATATTGTAACAGATAATTGTGCATTTGAATAGGGCTCACCACGGTGTGGTGTGCGTTAGTGGAAATCGCCCCAGCTGGAACCGGTTTCTGCGTTTACTCGTAACGGTATGGTTAATTCAGCCGCTTTTTCCATTTCCGTTTTAACAAGTTTTACAGTTCCTTCAGCATCTTCCTTTGGGCATTCAAGTATTAGCTCATCATGAACCTGCAGCAGGAGCCTGGCGTTTGTACCTGAAAGCTTTTTGTCCAGATTAAGCATGGCAATTTTGACAATGTCAGCCGCTGAACCCTGAATTGGAGTGTTAACTGCTATGCGTTCTGCTGCGGCTTTTTCTGTTTTGTTACGCGAATTGATGGTGGGGATATAACGGCGCCGTCCGAAAATTGTCGTAACGTAACCCTGTTGTTCTGTTTTTCTGATAACGGTTTCTATAAACTGCCGTACGCCGGAGTATGTATTAAAATACGCATTGATAAAACTTTGGGCATTTGTCCTTGAAATATTTAATTCATGCGCCAGGCGGAAAGCGCTCATGCCGTAGATTACTCCAAAATTGATGGTTTTTGCCATTCGCCGCTGTTCGCTTTTCACTTCGGTTTCATCAATGCCGAAAATCAATGATGCTGTGCGGGTATGAACATCCTGGAAACCTGAATTGTTTTTGAATGCGCTAAGAAGGTTTTCGTCCTGTGAAAGATGGGCAAGTACGACAAGTTCTATTTGATTGTAATCGGCAGAAATGAGCAAATGCCCCGGTTTGGCAATAAATGCGCTGCGGATACGGCGGCCTTCTTCCGCGCGGATAGGGATATTCTGCAGATTGGGTTCACGGCTGGAAAGACGGCCTGTTGCGGTTCCGGTCTGCACAAAATTTGTGTGCAAACGCCCTTCGCTGTCTGCCATGTCGGCTAACGTATCCACATAAGTGGATTTTAATTTGGACAATGTGCGGTGACGCAGAATTAGCGCCGGTACAGGGTCTTCGCGCGCAAGTTCTTCCAGGGCAGATGCGTCTGTAGAGTAGCCGGTTTTTGTCTTTTTTCCCGGAGTTAGTTTGCGTTCAACAAAAAGCACATCCTGAAGCTGTTTGGTAGAAGAAAGATTAAATTCGTGCCCGACAGTTTTCCATGTTTCCGATTGAATTTTATCCAGTTCCTGCGTTAACTCCGCCCCGTAATCAATAAGCGTCTTAGGTTCAATTTTTATTCCTTCGCCTTCCATTTCTGCAAGTATTGGGAGCAGAGGCATTTCTATATTTTCAAAAAGATTGACAGCCGCCAGCATTGGTTCCAGATAGTATTTTAATCTGATGCAAAAATCAGCGTCTTCGCAGGAATAGCGGCTTGCCGTTTCCAGAGGAACAGCGTCAAAAGCCGCGCCCTTGGGCACAATATCAATGTATCTGATGGGAGTGTAATCAAAAGAGTGAGAGATAAGCGAATCCAGCGCGTAATTATTGCGTTCCGGGCTAATAAGCCATGCCGCAACCATTGTGTCCCATATCCTGCACTTCCAGCGATCAGCACCCCAGCCGCGGGTTACCTTATAATCGAATTTTGCATTATGCGCAATTATTGTCATTTCGCTGTCTGCAAAAAGCGGCAGAAGCAGGGAACGGACTTTTTCCGGATCATTAAAAGCCGAACGGACTTCGGCGCCGTGAGGGGCAACAGGAATATAAAACGCCTCTTTTGGCTTTAACGCAAGCGATATGCCGATGGGATGCGAATTCCAGGCATCAAGAGAATCTGTTTCAAAATCCAGCGACATATATTTTTGTTTTTTTGCCTGTTCCAGAACAGATTTTAATTCTTCAATGTCAAGGATCGTTTTATAAACCCCGTCTCCAAGCAAAGATTGTTCTGCCAGAGAGAAATTTTCCGCTCCGGTATCAGCCGCATCTGCTTCCGGTTTATTCTGCGGCATTCCTGCTTTTGCGTCAGGATCAAGCTGTTTTGCGCTTTGACGGATTCCTTCGCGCATAAGTATACTTGCTCCCGCCTTGCGGTTCAGGTTTTCAATTGACAAATCATCAATATTTGTTACCGGCAAATCTACATCGTTTCTCAGGCGGATAAGCTTTTGTGAAAAATACGCCATTTCCTTTCCTTCCGCCATTTTCTTTCCGGTAGACCCTTCAATTGCAGCAATGTTTTTATAAATTTCGTCCAGTGAGCCGTAACGTGCCATCAGTTTAATTGCGGTTTTTTCACCTATTCCATTTACTCCGGGAACATTATCTGAACTGTCTCCGATAAGGGAGAGCAAATCGAGCACTTTAGACGGCTCTACGCCCCAATCGTTTTTTACTTCGTCAGGACCGACAAGATCCCATGCAGGACCGGAACTGGATGGGGATAACCCTATATTGGCTTCGTTCCTGTTGATCTTCGCGGGACGCAGTTCAAAAATACCATCGCCGACAAGCTGCAATAAATCCTTATCCGAAGAAAGAATATAACATTGTCATTTCTCTGCGCGGCATTTTTCGGCAAGAGTAGCGATAATATCATCTGCTTCAAAACCGTCAGCTTTAAGGCAAGGAACGCCAAGGGCGCGTAAAAATTCCTCAACCAAAGGAACCTGCTCATGCAAATCATCCGGCGTTTTCTGCCGGTTTGCTTTATATTCTTTATACATCTGGTGCCGGAAAGTAGGGGTACGCGAATCAAAGATAGCGGCAAGCCTTAGCGGTTTGACAAGTTTATCAAGGCGTTTTCCCTGGCTGTCTGCCGCAATTGCGCCGTCATCAAGCAAAGCAACCATTGTGCGGGCAAACCCAAACAGGGCGGAAACATTCTTGCCGGCATTATTCCGAAGCGGACGGGTCATAAATGCAAAATATGAACGGTAAATCAAACCGTATGCGTCTATTAGGTAAAGGGGAGGGTTCATGTTTGTATGATACCACAATTAAGGGGAGCCTGTCGCTATCCAGAAATGTATGCCTAAAAATTTTACTTGGGGTCCTGTCTGCGGCCAAAAAGCGCCATGCGCTCCGCACACGGCACTTTTTGCCCCTGACACCACTCAAGTATGTTCCCAGATATACATTTCTGAAACCAGTGGGGGGCGCGATTTTCCGGTAACTGCCAGTTTCAAAACCCAATTCTTTTTGTCTCCTTGGGCTTTTCTATCAAGTTGTTCAAAGCGACAATTATATCATTCACCCGCTTATCGTTTTTTTCAATGTAAAGCAAAAGGAGTTTCCGCAATTCGGCAATTTGCTCACTGGTACCGGGGCTCGTGCCGTGCTCTTGCGAAATAACAAATTGCCTCAATTGTACAAAAGCCCGCATTATGCCTATGTTTACTTCTATGGCTTTTTTGCTGTTCAAGACACTTGATAACATAAGAACACCATGCTCTGTAAAGACATAAGGGTAGTAGCGCCTCCCTCCTTTTCCCACGTTTGAGATGCCAAAATGGCATCTCAAAATATCAAATTCTTCCTCAGAAAGTTGAAACATAAAAAAATCAGGAAATCTCTCTATATTCCTTTTAACAGCCCTGTTTAGAGCTCCTGTTTCAATCTCATACAACCGGGCTAAATCGCTGTCAAGCATGACTTTCCGCCCCCGAATCTCGTAAATCAACTCCTGTACCGGAATTACCTTGTTTTCTTCCATATCTGAGCCTCTGTAAAATAGGTTTTCTCCCCAAAAGGGGCGAACTACTAAAAAGTAGTACCTATTAATGGCGCGCACATGCACTAGCCGCGTTTTCGCGGCGTATATAATAATTTTCCTTAAGCTCGCCGACCGGTAAGGGAGGCATGCGTGGTGCTTGACCGAAAACGAAAAAAAAGTGAAAAAATGCGTATTTTTATTTATGCCTTGTATTTTTTACAAAAATGGGTGTTTTTAGCCTTGTGTTTTTGACAAAAACTGCTGTTTTTAGCCTTGTATTTTTGACAGAATGCTGTTAGATTTGTATTGGAGGTTAAAATTGGCAAAACACGCATATATTTCCAGAAAAATTGATAGTGATTTGCTCTACTGGATGCAGGAAAGTGACCGAAAGCCTCTATTGCTTAGGGGTGCCAGACAAGTGGGAAAATCCAGTGCTGTAAGGCATTTGGCTAAGCATTTTGCTCATTTTTTGGAGATAAATTTTGAGTTGGATAAAAATGCTCAAGACCTGTTTGCGAAAGGGGATTTATCTCCTCAAAGATTATGTGAGGAACTTGCTGCAATATATGAAACTCCGATAATCCCTGGAAAAACATTGTTATTTCTTGACGAAATTCAGGGTTCTTTGCCCGCAATCTCATCTCTTCGTTTTTTCTACGAAAAACTCAGGGAACTGCATGTAATTGCCGCAGGTTCTCTTTTGGAATTTGCTTTTCAGGAATTATCTTCTTTTGGGGTCGGGCGGGTACGTTCCATGTTTATGTATCCTATGAATTTTTCTGAATTTTTAATTGCCTGCAATCATCAAATGTTGCTGCAAGCCATTCAAAATGCAGATTATAAAAACCCATTATCCGAACCAATACACAATAAAACGATCGAGCTTCTTAAAAAGTTTTTTATACTCGGCGGAATGCCGGAAGTTGTTTCCGCTTATGTTAATAATAATGATCTGCTTTCCTGTCAGCGGATTTTGGATGATCTGGTAATTTCGTTACGCTCGGATTTTTCTAAATACAGGGAAAAAGTACCGTCTATGCAGATATCAGCAGTGTTTAATTCTGTAGTGGCTCAAATGGGCAAAAAATTTGTTTATTCGAATGTTTCCAGAGACTATACCCATAGGCAATTAAAGGAAGGTCTTGAACTTTTAATTATGTCAGGACTGGTAATACCTGTTTTTCATTCTGCAGCTAACGGAATTCCGCTGGGGGCGGAAATTGATATTAAAAAGCAAAAATTACTTTTGCTGGATACAGGTATTTTTCAAAGATTGCTGGGACTGCCTTTATCTGATTTATTAATCAGCGATGATTTTTCTCTGATAAACAAAGGCAGTATTGCTGAATTATTTACCGGCTTGGAGATATTAAAATCCGCTTCATGTTACGAACAAAAAAGTCTGTATTACTGGCACCGCGAAAACAAAAGCAGTAATGCCGAAGTCGATTATGTCATACAAATAGGAAAAAACATCATCCCAATCGAAGTAAAAAGCAGCAACAAGGGAGCAATGCAAAGTATACGTTTATTCATGCAGGAAAAGCAATCTCCCTTTGGTATTCGCACATCGCTGGAAAACTTTGGGGAATTACCGGATATTAAAATCATCCCGCTTTACGCGATTGGGGATTGCGTAAATTAAAAAGCGCATCCTGCACCATTAATTTTCCATCCTATTTCCGGTGTAATTGCAAAACCAGATTTTTCATAGTAATAATATCTGCTGGAGCAAATCGTCTGCCGCCGTGAAAACTTGAGGTCACAAATTGTGACCTCAAGTTGCCCCATTTGTCCTGAACAGGTTCTAAACTTGATATTCCAAATTGGAATCTCAAGTTTGGGAAGTGGTAGCTGTTACCAGTAGATCGGCTTTAGTTTATTTTTTTAGTCCTTGAATAGTTTCCAGATCAAGACCTGTTATTTTTTTAATAACCTCAGGGGTTAAACCCTCTGCCAGTGATTTGCTGGCTGCTGTGAGTTTTTCGTGTTTGCTGCAACTTTCCAGCCTTCGGTATGACCGTCTTCCCAGCTTTCCTTGCGGGCATAAGCAAGCGTGTCTTCCATATTCCATTTTGCGTATAACACGCTAAGCACCTCCTTAGAATAGTAGCCTACCGCTTCTCCAGCTCCGCCATCAGCCTTGCGATAACCGCATCCTTGTCAGCGATAACCGCATCCTTGTTAGTGATAGTCGCACCCATGTCGGCAATTACCGCGTCTTTGTCAGCATGCTTTGCTTCACTCTCGGCAAGCATATTTTTTACTTTTTCAAATACGCTCTTGTTATGATACATGTCCATCTCAGCCATTTTGCGGCTGCGGAATAACGCCTTCTCGTCTTCGTTTTGGCTTATTTCCTGTAGTATTGTCGCTGCCATAGCTATCTCCTCTTTCTCCCTTATTATATCATTAATTTTACTTCTTTGCTCAAGGATCGGAGCGAATCTTAAAAATAAAAGCCATTTTTCAAACGATGTCAATTGTTCTATGGGTTTTGCCAAT
>Ga0123356_10000326_pt1 | contig 54830 bp, 44 predicted proteins | sample TergutEmb28metaG_2_FD_92546 | JGI IMG/M metagenome (GOLD analysis project Ga0123356, IMG submission 92546) | Embiratermes neotenicus P3 segment gut microbial communities from Petit-Saut dam, French Guiana - Emb289 P3 | ecosystem: Host-associated > Arthropoda: Insects > Digestive system > Gut ...
CATCAGAAATATAGAACAAAAGTCTGAGTGCCATATTTGGATTTATGGTACTTTGATGTTCAACCAAAACGACCAATTTTTCGCCTATTACGAAAGATATGTCGTTAAAAATATCCATCCACAAAACATTTTCCAATGTGTTGATGGAAACCGGGGTGTCTGGGGGCAGGGAAACCCCCTCCAGAGCGCAGTACAATTCCCGCAGAAGGTCGGGGTTTTCAAAGAGCGTTGTGAACACGCTGCTTTTGAATTTTCGATTTACAGTCATGTAAACCTCCAAAGAATAGATTTAACTTTAAAAAAAGTTATAGCTATTAATGGCGCGCAGATGCGTGGTGCTTGACTGAGAATCAACGAATCTTAATTTTTTTTAATAATTTTTGAAAAATATGCTATACAAGTGTTTTTTTAGAGTGTTTTACTAGCAAGAGACTCACACAAAGGCACAAAGACACAGAGGGAAGAGGGGGAATATGACCACCAACCAAACGAACGGACACGAACGGGGGAAGAAGAATTTTTAAGACTCTTGCGGGGGCGCTGACCGCAAACCGAAAGTTTGAAGGAGGAATCTTTGCCGTATAGTGCCTGTTACTGTTTCCACTTTTTCAACAATACCAAGCAACGGGAAGGCGGGGCAGCCTGCGGGCGCAGAAAAACATCTTCCGAAGTTCTCTGCTGAAGAGACCGAGCGTAGCGAGAGGCTCGTAAGCAGGCTCTTGAGGGGTTTTTCTGCGCACGCAGGGGCGCACGCAGGCTGCCCCGCCTTCCCGAATTCTTTGTAATTGTGAAAAAATGTGAAAGTGTGATAGGACAAAAAAAGCGTCAGACACCACATAAAAATGGAGCTTTACAGGAATTGAAGGCAGGGGTTATCTGCTGTTGAATGACGAAGTATTCGCCCGCTTAAAACGGACAAAATGGGGAAAATAATGTATATTTTATGTATGTATAATGAAGATTTAAGGAGACTAAAATGAAAAACAAAAGGTTTTTAGCGGGATTTTTGGGGTTAATTTTGGTGTTTGGGTTGTTGGCTTTTGGGTGTGACGATGGCACAGATGAAGATATTTGGTCGGATGTAACAGAGTTTTCCCAGGTACACGGAACCTGGAAAGTTACATCTACAACAAGCTTAACCCTTGAATTTATAACAATGACTGCCAATTACAGTAATTATACAATGACATTTGACGCTGATGAAGAAACAGTATCTGTATCGGGATCAACTGTAACAACATTTTCTGGTGATTTAATTCCCATATTGTGGCCTTCTTTAAAACTAATATTTGAAAACATGGAGCTGGAAGAAGGTGTTACTGTAACAATTAATGATGAAAACTATTCAATAACTACAACTTATGACAATTTTGTTCAGCAAATAACAGAAGAGAGCTTATTTGATGCAGGTTTTCAAATAAATCAACACGGAACAAAATTAAAAATATCAGACGAATCCGGCATGGAAGGCCTAGATTTCGAAATAATACTATCAAAACAATAGCAAAAGTGGCAAGTGGTAGCAACTACCTATCTGGGAATGTGGTAGCCGCTACCTTATTTGCCTATTGTTAATTCAAGTCCGCTTCGTACAGGCGCTCGCAGCAGCGGGATCAGAAAAAACATCTTCCGAAATTCTCTGCTGCAGAGACCGAGCGTAGCGAGAGGCTCGGAAGCAGGCTCTTGAGGGGTTTTTTCTGAGCCCGATGCTGCGAGCGCCTGTACGGAGAGGGATTGTTATTAAATAATTGTCATGCTAAGATAGCTACCACATGGGGATATAGCTCAGCTGGTAGAGCGGTTGGTTCGCAATCATCAGGTCAGGGATTCGAATTCCCTTATCTCCAGTAACTTTCCAATGTTTAGCAAGTTTTATATGTAGATACGATCTTAAACAGGAAGGTATGTATGACTAAAAAAACAGCCGTTTTTTGTCTTTTTATATTGTTTTTAATTACCCCGCTTTTCGCTGAAGAACCCGTCCTTACAGAGGAAATTACCGCTGAAAAACCCGCTCCAACAGAGGAACTTGCCGCTGCCGGGGAACCTGCTGCCATAGAAGAAATTGCCGGTGAGGAACCTGCCATTATAGAAGAAATTGCCGCTGAAGAACCGGCTGTAACAGAGGAAATTATCGCCGCTGAAGAACCGGCTGCGCAAGCGGAACTTGCCGCCGCAGAGGAAGCTGACGCTGAAGCCGGGGAACCCGCTCTTTCAGAGGAAAAGGAACTTGCTTTTATAGACGACCTTGACGATGTTGATTATTTCTTCTTTGAGGCGCCCCCGCTTGTTATTGAATCTGCTCCTTTTTTGGGAACTCGTTCTTTTGAAGATCTTTTTCCAAATCTTACACGCGCTCAAAGGACAGCGGCAAGAAGCGAAAAAGGGCTCAGGTTTTCTTTTGAGAAAGTCGGCTCTCCAATGCTGGTTCCCAATCCGGCGTCCGGAATTGACCTTTTAAAAAGCGTAATGGCAAAAAGACCTTCCCATATAGTCGAGGCTTTGGTTTTGGTGCCCTATAGCGGAAGAGAACTTGATATGCTGGATGTTTATAATGCGCTGGGAAGAATTGGAAATTTAAAAGATCATTCGGTTCCTTTGAACGGCAGGAATTTTACTGTTTTTCCGGAAACGACAAGGCTGGAAAGCGCCAGAAACAGAAGGGATATCCCTGATCCTTTACCGGCAAATGATCTTCCGTTTTCGGAAACAATGTTTCTTCGTTTTAAAGACGCGACTATCGGAGATATTTTTATTCGGGGAGATATGTCAATCAGTATGTACGGTTTAACTTACAGTATGACCAATTTCAGAGACGTTCGTTATTCTATTATTCCTATAATGAGGGCGGAAAGAGTTTCCATTATAATTTATGTTGAACCTGTTAAAGAAGGAATGCTGATTTACAGTTTATCCGGGTTTTATTTACCGGGTATTATCGCCAACAGCGCAAATCTTTCTCCAAGTATAGACAGGCGAATTTCTGTTTTATTAAATTGGATTAAAGACGGTTTAATAAAACAGGCAAGCGTTGCGGCGGAAAGATAACGCTATTTTAATTTTTTAATAACATCTTCCAGAGAAAGAACGGTGTTCTGCCTTGATGAAAGGTCGCGCAGTGTAATATCAGATATTAATGGATTTTCTCCGGGTATTATTACAAAGCGCAGTCCTTTTTTTTCCGCAAGTACAAATTGTTTTACAAGCTGTTTTTCCGGAACAAGGAATACTTCGCATGAAACACCTGCGCCCCTGAGCTTTTTTGCCAATGCCTGATACAACCCTGATTTTTCCGCGTCTATGCAGGCTATGGCGGCAGCATGATTGTTTACAGCAGGTAATTTTTCCAGGCTTTCAAGCGCTGCAAGCAGGCGGTCAAGACCGATGGATGTGCCAACCCCGCTAATTGAATCTTTTTCTTTGGAATACAAACCGGCAAGATTATCGTAGCGTCCTCCTGAACAGATTGAGCCGATATCGGGAAGTTCAGTTAAAAATGTTTCAAATACAACGCCGGTGTAATAATCAAGGCCTCTTGTAATTGACGGAGCAAGAACAAAAGGTTCAGGACAGCCTGTCGCGTCTGTCATGTACTGTTTAAGAAGAGCAAGCCGCTCGGCTTCAGGGGAAAGTCCGCCGGATAGTTCTTTTAAACGCTCCAGAATTTCTGAAAAACTGCCTTTTAAACCTATAAACTCAAGTATCTTCTGCGCAGTCGCGCTGTCTGTCAGTTCTGCAAGGCTTTTAAGGGTTTCCTCTTTTCCAACTTTGGAAAGTTTGTCTACGGTACGAAGCACTTCAACAGATTTGCCGCTTTGCCCTATATATTCAAGAAATTTGTTAAACAGCCCGCGATGATTTACATGGATGGTTACATCAAGACCCAAATTTAAAAAGGTGCTGTGAATTAATAAAATAATTTCAAAATCTGACGCCGGGCTGTCACAGCCAATGATATCAAAGTCGCATTGTGTAAATTCCCTGTAACGTCCGCGCTGGGTATTTTCACCTCTCCAGACTTTGCCTATATGGTAGCGTTTAAACGGGAATGTAAGTTCCCCGCGGTGCAGAGCGACAAAGCGGGCGAAAGGTACTGTTAAATCAAAACGAAGGGCAACATCGCGCTCTCCTTTGTCCTTGAATCTGTAAATCTGTTTTTCTGTTTCGCCGCCGCCTTTTCCCAGCAGGATTTCCGAGTATTCAAGAGCGGGGGTATCAATCGGCAAAAAACCAAAGGAACGAAATGTATTTTCGATATTTTCGATAAGGCTGCGGCGGACACTTTCTGTCGGCGGGAGAAAATCCCTGAAACCTTTAAGCACTTTAGGTTCTATGTATGTTTTCATTATCTTTTCCTGTATTTAAAGTTTATAAAAATTATAGGTAATACCTTCCGGTTTTACGGTAACAATGCAGTAGACCTTTGCTACTACATAATCTTCTATGGTTATATATTTTACATTTCCCGCTTCGTTATAGTAATATTTATGCGAATGTCCCATAAACATAATATCGCATCTGTTTTTTAATATAGAAGCTATACGCGCTCTTTCCTTTGTATCGGTTATCTGCTGCATGCCAACAGGACCTTCTACAAAAAGAGGGGAGTGGGTAAAAACAAAGACACGAGCGTTGGGGGTTCCGCCAGTTGTTTTTATTTCCCTTTCCAGCCAGTCAAGCTGGTCTTTTCCAAAAAAGGAATTGGCGGAATCCAGTATAAAAAGAGTGATGTCATTGCCGTCTATCCTGTAACTTGTAGAGCCGATTTTATCTTTCCAGACAGACCAGTTGTCAAAATATACATCGTGGTTTCCGGCAACAGGGTAACAGGGAATTGTAAAAAGGTCTGCTACCCTTATAAATTCGTTTATATCTTTTTCTGCGCCGTCCTGGGTAATGTCGCCCAGAATTACCATAAACTCTATCTTTGTTTTTGTAAGGTCAGTGTTGTTATCGGTTATTACATCCGCAAGCGCTTCAAGGCCAAAACTGTTTCCGTTTTCGATATGGGTATCCGTTAATACAATAAATGAATATTCAGAGCCAAAGTGAGGAAGGGAAGACCAGAGCCTGTCATCAAGAAATTTTAAATTATTGCGTTCCTTAAGCCTTTCGTCCAGGTCGTTTGCCGAAAAAATACCCAGTAAATCAACATTGCAGCCGATTATAAAAAAGAAAGCTCCCAAAAGAAGTAAAAGTAATAGTTTTTTTACCATGTGTATTTTACTCCTGTGCGGATAGAAATACCGTAAGTTGTGGTTGTAAGACCGTCAAGTCCGCTTTGCATAAAATCAATTTCATTCGCTATTTGCCATTTTTCATTCAGCCGTATTGACGCGTAAACATTAAGAAATAATGCCCCCAAATTTTTTGCGTAAAAATCATTAAAGTTACCGCAGCCTATCCCGATGCGCAATGTTTCATTATTGACAAAATTTAAATAGGTATAAAAAGACAGCACTGTTTCAAATTGCGCTTTTTCTCCAAAGAACCGGGTAAACCTGAAATTGGCGCCAAGTGATATCCCTGCGCGTTTTGCATGATAGGAAATAAACGGCAATATTGAATGGGTATGGTTTTCGTACACGGGAAGCCCGTTGTAAATGTATGATACGGAAAAACTTAAAGGTATTTTTGCAAACGGTGAATATGCAGTGCCGATAAAAGTATTTACTTCTAAATCTGACAGTGTCCAGCCGAAAGAAAGACCGCCCCTGAATAAATATTTGCTTTCCAGTTCAATGGCGCCAATTGCGGATAATTCATATAAAAAATCATTCCCTCTTGTATGCTCCCCCCTGAAATACCCTTCAATTTGTTTTAAGGTAATGTTGATTTTACAAGAGCTTTCTATATCGGTGTTTTCTTCAGAAAATTCCTCTTCGGTTTCAAGAGTATAAATATATTGCAAACAGGTAAAAAACAGTAATACCGCAATCAGTTTTTTCATGGTGATTATTCATATTGTACCGTATATTTACCGGTTTTTCTACCCTGCCTGCAACCTTTAGCGGAAAAACCGCTCTAAATATGCATGAAGGAATTGAACACACAAACTTTGGCGCATTTATGCCTTTCTGCTTCGGCGAAATATAAAGATAAACCTGCCTTTGCCATGCTCAGCGAGGGTAAAATTTGCAGGAAATTTACCTATACACAGATGGGAGAACTTTCTTCGCAGATTGGCTCGCTGTTAAAGCGGCTTGGTGTCGAAAATGGGGACACAGTTCTGTTATTTTCGGAAAATAGCCCCGAATGGGCGCTTGCGTACTTTGGCATAGCTCTGTCTGGGGCAGTATCGGTTCCTTTACTCACGGGTTTTTCTCCTGACCAGATACAAAATATCATAGAACATTCAAATGTATCCGCTATTTGCACAAGTCTTATAATGTCAGAAAAAATCAAACATATTGCTGATCTTCCCCTGATCTATATTGATACCATTATAGAAGATAAAATTTCCATTTCCATAAACGGCAATATGCAGCAAATAACCATGCCTTTGGCTGGCTGTTCAATACCCTCCGGCGGCTGCAATGATCTTGCTTCCATTATATATACAAGCGGAACCCAGGGTAACAACAAGGGGGTTATGCTTTCCGGTAAAAACCTGATTTCCAGCGCGTTATCTTCTCTGACATTTTTAAAAATGTACCCCAGAGACCGGTTTCTTTCGGTATTGCCGCTTGCCCATTCCTATGAATGCGGGCTTGGCTTACTAGCGCCTGTGATAAGCGGGGCAAGCATCACCTATCTTGATAAACCTCCTTCGGTTTCGGTCCTGCTTCCCGCTTTTAAACTTATCCGTCCCACCGCGATGTTTTCCGTCCCGCTGCTTATCGAAAAAATTTACGCAAATGCAATTGCGCCCAAGTTAAAGGCAAATAAACTGTATAATATTCCCCTAACCCGCAATCTTGCTATAAGGGTTGCCGGGCGTAAACTTATAGGCGCGCTTGGCGGGCGTATCAGGATGTTCGGAATCGGGGGGGCGCCGCTTTCGCCTGAAGTTGAAAAATTCCTTGTTCACGCCAGATTTCCGTTTTCGATAGGTTATGGTCTTACAGAAGCCGCTCCTTTGGTTGCAGGTCATTCGCCTCTGCGTTTTACTTCCGGTTTAAACGCGCCCAGGGGTGTCAGTGTGCGAATCGTTAAAAATGAGGCAAATGCCGAAACCGGCGAAATCCAGGTAAAAGGCCCCAATGTGATGATGGGCTACTACAAAGACAGCGAAAGAACAGCCGAAACATTAACTGCCGACGGCTGGCTTAAAACAGGTGACCTTGGACGAATTGATAATAAAGGCAGGGTTCATATAAAAGGAAGAATTAAAGCGCTGATATTGGGTCCTTCCGGAGAAAACATTTATCCCGAAGAAATTGAAGGTCTGCTTGGCTCATCAGGGCTTGTGGAAGACGCCCTTGTTTATTCAGGCGAAAAGGGCGAACTTATTGCCATTGTCAGTTTATCGGAAGCCGCAAAAGCCGCGGCGGGGGCAGTTGAACAAGCCCTGGAAGATTTACGTTCATGGGTAAATAAAAAACTAGCCGTTTTTTCGCGTGTCAGCAGGATACAGATTAAATACGAACCTTTTGAAAAAACGCCGACTATGAAGATTAAAAGGTATTTATATAGTACATAAAAGCTATTGGTTTACACTCGTTAATGTTACCGGGGGTTCAAGCATATCCTGAATGCCTGTGGTGCTCAGGCGGACTCTGGAGAGCAAAAGCGCGTTAGCCATGGGTTCAACCTTGTAAACCCTGCGGTCGTTTTCTTCAAAACGCAGCTCTAAAAGTTCAGTTCCGTCCAGGTTAAAAAATACATAACGGCCTCTTCTGGAAGTACGGTCGCTTGAATTTATGATATATTCGCCGTTGTCGTTAAATTGGACTCTTCCCCATGAGGAATCGTAGAGCGCGTTTGTTGCCTCTTTAATCCGGGTAATCTGGTTGTTAACAGCAGTGCCTGCAGCTCTTCGGTAGGAACCGTCCCATGTGGTGTTTGCCGTTATTCTCAGGCGGACATCTTCATCGACCCTTAGCCTGATACTTTCAAGCGATTCGAGCTCAATATAGATAGAGCGCGATAATGTACTGATGGAGATATTCTGGCTTCTTATAAACAAACCATAACGGGTATGGGTAGAGGTTTGCCAGCGGAAAACCTGCTGCGCCTCATCGCCGAAAAAGATTATTTCCTTGCCGGACGGGTTAAAATAAAGATACTGTTTTGTATCTACTGTGCCGTTTGGATTGACATAGTACCAAAGACCGTGTATGAAATTTTCAAAGACCCCGGGAACACCGCTTAATAGTTCCCTAAGCCGCCTTTGTTCTATCTGGGAGCCCGCTATTCTGGAAACGCTGACCTGTTCATAATGTTCTCTTGCATGGTTATAGGAATAAACTGTTTCTATCCGGTCAAGCATATTGGATGACCTGGGGTCAGGTCCGTAAGTTATTATGTTAAAGCTGTTTCCCCTTGTAAGCCCCTGCTGATATGCCGAAGAACGGACTGTTTCCTGGACAACAATGGAACCCGCAATTTGCAATTCCGCGATTTTTTTGTAATTGCTCTGCCTTGCTCCGCTTTGCCTGAAAATCGTCATGGTTTGTTCATTTCTCGCATTAAGGCCTGTAACAATTATACAGTTATTTCTGTCTCCTATCAGATCCTGGCTAAAAAGGGAAATTGTTTCTGCGCGGGTTGCGGCAGTAGGATAATCCCACATCCTTCTGTAGTCCCTGATATATTCATCAAAGCGCATAAAGGTAAGATGTATATGGCTGTCCGCCAAACTGCGGTAAGCGGCAAATTGTTCTTCCGCAAGAGCGCCAACATTTTCCCTGTTAAGGATGGCGATGGTAACCTCTCCCTCCTGCAGGGGGATTTTTGTATTTAAGTTTTGGTCAAGTCTGTTTTCCCCGTTCGGATCACTTGTAGAGTAGGTTGTTGCCTCTCCGGGCATTACAATTCTTGTCCTGATTGTCTCTTCTTCCTGCGGGGAAAAAAAATGTTTCCAAAGACCCGTTGCCAGAAATATTATAAAAAGGACAGATATTGCCGCAACGGCGATGGAAAAATAAAAAAATGTTTTTTTCATTACAATGTCTTTTTAAAAGAAAGATGCTGCAGAGCTCTTTACCCTTGCGTCGATGTTAAGACCAACGACAATCGCCCGCCAGCCTGAAAATTCCTCTATTCTGGAAAACCGCATTAAATTTGCCTGAGGACCGGAAAGGGTTGAGGTTAGCGCCGCGGGGGACGCGCTTATTAGCAGGGTATAGCTGAAACCCGCGCTGGAGCGCAGAGCAGCCGCTTCCCTTAAAGCGCCCGAAAAATCCGCGGATGTTCCGGAACCCGATAAATCGCGGATGCTCCTTTTTGCCGCGTCCCTGTCGGACTGGCTGTTCATGGTTCCCGAATAAATGACCCTGGCAGAGGAGCCCGCGCTCCAAATTGTGACCCTGTCTCCTGCCGCGAGAATCTGGTCAAGCCGCCCGGATACCCAGTCGGTAACATTGGTTTTAACAGCCCCAAGAGAGGAAGACCCGTCAATAATCAAATTTACGTTAATCGGCGCGCGATCCGCCCCAAATAAGGGAGATAGGCAAAAAACAGCCAAAATGGCAAATATCAGCTTTCTCATACCCGTATTTTATCATATTTCTGTAAATTATGCTAGATAGTGTCTATAATTTGTCCGTATTATAGAAAGACACTAATAACTGAATTTTAATTAAAAAAGGCTTTACATTTAGTTTAATAATATGGTATCCTTCCTTTAGTATTGTAGTTTCAAACTATATTTATAAGGAGAGTTAATATGGGAGCAATTGATCTGCCCAAAAGCCCGAATGTATTTCATCCGGAAAAACCAAGTGCAGTCGGTTCACGCAATTCATTGGCACAGGAATATCGTGACCAACAGGCTGAAGTTAATTTGTTGCTGGAGGAAGAAACCAATAAGGTTATCCACCACCTGACAGCGAAACTGCCCAAAGACGTTCTTGAACGTCTCGATGTAATGGGCGGCTTAAAAGAAAAGCTGTACAATTACTTCAATCAGAATTTCCAGAACATGTTCAATCGTTACATGGTAACGAGCGAAGATGAAATGGTAAAGAAAGTGCGTAACTTTGTTGACAGGGAAGAGACAAAAGTCCTGTCGCGCTACACGCCCAAAGAAATCGCTATCCTTCTTGACGAAGTAGGCGGCGCCGACAAGTTCAATACCGGCGAAATTGAAAAATCCGTAGTTAATATGTACGGTCACCTTCAGGGGCACATTCAGAGGGGTGTCAACGAACTTGAAACCCACACCAACAGCATCCTTCGCCAGAAGACCGACACCGGCGCTTTCGTACGCGGTGAGAATGCTTACTCAATCGTAAAGTGCGCATTCAAAGACAACCAGCGCAAACCCAAAACCGTTACCGATGTTAAGCTTTCGGTCAACATTCTTGATTCCGAACTTATCAGCCCGATCTTCCACTATCAGGTAACTGTTGAATATCTTGTAAAAGATTTAATCGCAAAGCACATTATCGACAGCATTGATAAAATCATCGAACAGGTAAAAGATGAAAGAATCGATCAGGGTCAGGAAGAACTTTCGGACAGCGAAATTATCTTCACAAAAATGGGCAAAATTGAATCCTTCACAGATGACGACACAGACAACGCCAAATCCAAGCGCTATACCTTTATGGCAAAAACACTCATGGAAAGGCTCCATGACCTGCGCGCGGAAATTGATCCGGAATCCTTTGATGCCCTTAACGTCCGCGAAAATATCAAGAAAATCATCGACATGGAAAACATCCGCAACCGCGGCTTTAACACCGCTATCAACTCAATCACCTCGATTCTTGATACTTCCAAAATGGGCTATCAGTTCATCGAAAACCTTAAAAACGGCCGCGAACTTATTATTCGTGAATACGAAGATACAGACCTCGCCAACCTGCCTGATGAACGCTATTCAATCAAAATGCGCTACTTTGACAATGCCCAGCTCATCGAAGACCGCAAGGCCTATGATGTCCAGCTTAAGAGCTTTGAAACCGAAGTACAGCATCTTTGGGATGTTCTTGAAGTCATTTATATGGAAAAGAAAAGCGGCTACAAAGTCGAAGATTTTGAAGATTTGGCTAAAAAGAGCAAGGATAAAATCAGGAAAAACATTAAAGATAAATCCGGCGAACCCATGTACGAAGACACAGCCAAGGTTTGGGACGAAATTTCCTTTGTTAAAGCAGCGGAAACAGAAGTTGAAAAATCCAACCGCACCTATGTTTTTGAAAAAGACAGGATCCGCACCAGAATTATCAGAATGCGCGACAGGATGAAAAAAATGTACGATTACCTGTATCCAATCGAAAGACGCGTTATGGAAGACAGGCTTGCATGGCTCGAAAGTGAATATTACAGGTTCGATTACATGATCAACCCCTATCACCTGCAGCCCGGTATCCTTTTGGACGTAGATATTACATCCATTAAGCGCAAAAAAGCGACATTGGACGCTATGGCAAACGTTCTTAACGAATTCCTGCACGGCGTATCCAAAGGCTTTGCCGATGCCGCATTCGCATCCTTCAGCCGCAGAAGGTCAACTGTCCGTGAAGACATTAACCAGTCATTCAGTTCAGTTGCAAGCAGCGAAGAAGAAGCCGCTGCCGCAGCTCCCGCTCCAAAGGCAATTGCTGCTCCTAAAGCTTCCGCTTCAAAAGCGCCTGCCAAAAATAAAAAGAAAGGCGTAGTTGATTCAAAAGCAAAGAAAAAACCCTCTCGCGGATCTGGACTTACCGAACTCTAAAATATAGGGAAACGTAAGGAAACAGTAGTTTACTGAACGCCCCCGATAGAAATTTCGGGGGCGTTTTTTTAAAATTTTTATAATTAAGGAGGGTTTATGGCAGACAGCTATAACCTTGAAATGCTTTCCACCCGCGCGGGTTTTAACAGTGCGGTCAGGCATATTAAGAAAACAATAGAAATTTCGGGAAAAGCCGAGTCTGGAAATCTTGGCGATATTATTTATGAAATGGATGATGAAGAATTAACAAGCGGCAGAATTAATCTTTTATTAAGGATGCTGTTGGTTGATAAGCTCGGCTACAAGACGGCTTCTGCCAATTTGTCGGAAACTGTCGATGATCTTTCTGCCCTTGCAAAGGAATTTGCAAAGTGGAACGGCGTAGACCTTGTTGCTGCATATTTCCATCCGGAACTTGGGCTTTTAATAGCAAATCCCAAAGTAGAAGAAGAACTTGCCGGTTTCGGCGAACTTCGCAAACGGGAATTGCTTGTAGTATATGCCGGTCTTCAGGGCGGACAAACAAATGAAGATTGCCAGAAAGCGGCGCAGCTTGCATTGCGTCTTTTTGAAGGCGATAAAGTTACTGTTCCTTCTTCTCTTACAAGGGGCAAGTTTACGGTTAAAAAGGTTTCCAAGCCCAAACAGGCAGCGGAAGTTAAACCTGCGAAAACAAAGGCAGCCAAACCTAAAGCAGGAGCGGCAAAGAAAGCTCCCGCGAAAGGCGCGCCGGCTCCTGTTAAAAAAGCCGCCGCTCTGCCGGTTAAGTCTTCGGCAGGACCTTCTAAGATGACCCCAAGGTATGCGGTAATTGTTCAAAACGAGCTTTTCCATAACGGAAATGTTGAAGCATGGAAAAAGATTATTGCAAGTTACAGGGCAAAACATCCTACCCTTGAAGTATTTATCTACTACGAAGGGGAGAGAATCCTTGACATCAATTCTTTGTTCAAGTGGGGCAAGGTAAAACATGGCACTGCCATTGAATTTGCCATAGCCGGAAATGAAATTCAGGATGTAGCAAAACTTCAGCGTTATCTGGCACAGGGTGCCAGCCAGATGTTTGAAGCATTCCTGCGCGGCCCGGTAAACTCCGTGCTTAAATTGTTTTAAGGTAGGGAATATATGGACTCAAGAATACATTTTTTTAGCCAGAAAGACATTATCTCGCAGAAGGTTAACCCCGAACTGCTGGGTATTCGCGGACGGCAAGCCAATGAATTTGCCGAATTGGGATTTCCCATTCTTCCCGGGATGATCCTTGATACGGAGCTTGCATCGGATATTGATCCAAAAGCAATAAAGAAAGATGTCTTTGATCTTTTGGGAAAATGCGCAAAAATAGTCGGGAAAAATTACGGGGACAGCGAAAACCCCATGCTTTTAAAGATAATTATTTCCTCCAACATGGCTATTACCAATTATCCGGCGCTTCATAACTTTGGACTTGTAAAGCCGACCATTAACGGTTTCGCAAAGTGGGTAGGCGCGGATTTTGCGGCAAACGAAGTTTTATTCCTTATCAGCGGAATGATGATGATCCAGGAAAGGATTAAAGAGCTGGAAGATAAAACCAAAGAAAAAGAAGACATTGCCGCTAAATTAAAAATTATTAAAAGACTGCTTGGCATTAAAGGTCCTTCCAATGAACTGCATCAGGAAGACAAAACGCCGATGCCCAAGAAAAAAACCGCGATTGAATACATGGATGAATACGGCAAGTATTTCCCCAAAGGTTTCTTTGATGACGCGGAAAGCCAGCTCATGCTTGCTCTTGATGAAATCTCCAAAATGTTAAAAATGGATGAGCAGAACGACAATGATACCGCTCTTGGCATTCAGCCAATGGTATACGGCAACTATGGCAAAGCTTCCTGCTCCGGTTATTTTTACAGCCGTAATGTGGTAACAGGCGATAAAAAACTTCAGGGACAGTATTTTACAGGCAAGTTTAACGAAATCGGCGCTACAGGGCATGAAATCAATAAAATCGATGCGGCGCATCTTAAACAGCTTGAAAAAATAGCATGGACTCTGGAAGACAGGTTTAAAGAAATCCGCCAGGTTCGCTTTACTGTAGAAAACGGCAAATTGTGGCTGATTGAACAGAGACTTGTCGAGCAAAAATCTACACAGGCAGATTTAAAACTTCTGCTTGATCTTCAGAAACGCAAGATTGTTGATACAGCCTATGTTGTAAAAGCAATTGATCCTTTAAGGCTCAATGAAATTCTGCACCCTGTTATTAATCCTTCAAGCGTAAAGGGCTTAAAGTCCTGGAAGGGCGGAATTGCGGGAGCGCCGGGAGCGGCTATTGGGCGTGTTTTCTTCAGTACCAATGCTCTTTTGGAAGCGAAAAGACAGGCTGCGCAGCACGGCGAAGACAGCCGCTTTATTCTGGTTTTGGAATCTTCTTTTGCGGAAGACGTAAAAGCTATCGAAGTAAGTACCGGTGTATTAACGGCAGAAGGCGGTTATTCCGCGCATGCGTCCGTAGTAGCGCGCCAGTACGGAAAAGTGTCTCTTGTTTCCCCCATACTTAAAATCAAGGGAACAAAGGCAACAATTGGAACATTTAGTTTTTCCCAGGGCGATTACATCACCATCGATGTTCCTTTCTACGGTGAATCATCGGTATACATAGGAGTTGCGGATTTAATCGAGCCCAATCCAAAAGAATCAGGATTACTGGATTTCATCGATCTTTCAAAGAGCTTCCTTAAAAAGTTCCATATCCGCTGCAATGCCGACACTCCAAAGGATGCGGCTCTTGCGTTAAGTTTCGGCGCTGACGGTGTTGGCTTATGCCGCACAGAGCATATGTTCTTAAAAGGGGACAGGATCAATGTTTTCCGTGACTTGCTCTTGTCTGATGATAAAAAAGAACGCCAAAAAGCGCTTGATAAACTGCAGGTTATGCAGAGGGAAGATTTCTACGGTATCATGAAAGTAATGGCAGGCAAAGAAGTTACCATCCGTCTTTTGGATTCCCCCTTGCACGAATTTATGCCTCAAACAAGCGATGGAATGGCTGACTATATTGCCCATGTCGCGAAAGTTAAAAAGACAAAGCCGTCAAAAGCCGATATTACAGCGCGTATAGATGCCCTGCATGAACTTAATCCGATGCTCGGCCATCGCGGATGCCGCATTGCGGTTTCCTACCCGGAAATCTACGCGATGCAGGTAAAAGCGATTTTCCAGGCTGCATTCAAATTACGCGCCGAAAAGGTAGATGTTCATCCGGAAATTATGGTTCCAATCGTAATGAATATGTCGGAATTGAAACTTATCGCATACGGCAAAAAGATCGAAGGTTTTAGTTATTTGGGTATCGTAGATATAGAAGAAAACCTGCGCAAAGAACTCAAGGCAAAAGCGGTAGATTACAAGATCGGTACAATGATTGAGCTGCCCGCGGCAGCCTTAGGAGCCGGAGAAATTGCCAAATACGGCAGATTCTTCAGTTTCGGCACCAACGATTTAACCCAGACAACACTTGGTATCTCCAGGGATGACTTTACAACATTTATGCCCGATTACACCTTGTTTGACCTTATTGACGGTAACCCATTCAGCACACTGGACAACAGGGTAAAGGAGCTGATCAGCATAGCGACAGATCGCGGAAGGCTGACCCGCCCCGATTTGGTCTGCGGTCTTTGCGGCGAACACGGCGCGAACCCCATAAACGTACGTTTCTGTATGGATGCGGGTTTGAATTATGTGTCCTGCTCACCGTATTCAGTGCCGATTGCGCTTCTTGCGGTCGCCCAGGCAGAGATAGAGAAAGCCGAGGTTAAAAATTGATTGTCCCCTTAAAGGGGGTTTAGTGCTGAAAAGTACAATTAATTGACTGGAAAAAGCGTTGAGACTGGATAATAATCTATATTGAGGAGTATTGTCTTCAATATTAAGTGTAGCATGATTACGTTGTAATTGTGTTACAGGGTGAAAACGTTGTTTTCGCCTTATTAATTTTTTATAAGAATAGGAGGGCTTAGATGAAATTATTTAAAATTGTAGTTTTTGCCTTGGTAGCGTCATTGCTTTTCGTAGCATGTCAGGATCCTTATGATCTGATCAGTGATGATGACGCGCGTAACACTGCTGGTACAACCTGGAATTTCCAGGCAAGTGCATCCAACCTGGTAAACTACAGCACAGGTAACGAGAACACAAGGGATATTGCTTATACAAACAATATGCACCTGTTGGGTTCACAAAGATCTTTCCGCTGGATGCCCAGCCAGAGCCAGAGCGGCACATCAAACGGCTGTATTCAGACCGGCGGTGCGACAGCTTCCGGCAAATACTTCCTGGAAATCAGGAATATCCCAGGTCCGATGAGAGTCACACTGGTTTTCACAGACACCGGCAGCGCCAATAGCGGCAGAAGAATCGAATTATACAACGGTACAACCAGAGTACATCAGACATCAACCACCAATGGTATGACAGTTCTCACTTCCAACTACGACAAAACCGCATCCGGCTCATGGACACTTCGTCTTGGCTGCACCGGCGGTATCAGACTTTATGAAGTAAGACTGACAGCGATTTCCAGCAGCGGCAGCAGCTCAAGCGGCAGCGGTTCAACAACAACCGTAACTCCGCCAAGCAGCGGCGGATCAACCTCCTCCGGCACAGGCACCAACTCAACTGCTACCACAATCTTTAATAACCTTAAAGGCAAACAGGTACGCACAGGCGGTTGGGCAGATCAGAGAGGTGTTTCCTACACAAATCCATCAAGCGTAACTTTCATTGGCGGAACAAGCAACACAGCAAAACGCACAGCTTTCACAAATGCTATTAACAACAGCAGCGCGACCTTCATCGTTCTTTCAGGCGATGTTGATCTTTCTGACGGAAGATTAGTAGGCGTATCCGGACACCGCGCAGGTGTTACAGACACTAACGTTACAAGCGGAACAGGAAACCGCAGATTCGAAGTTCAGTCCAATACCACAATTATTGGTATTGATAACGCTCGCATAATGTACGGCGGCTTGCGCATTAACGGCAGGCAGAACGTCATTATTAAAAACGTAACCTTCTTTGATGCTCGTGACACCAGGTCATCCCCGGGTCTTGACGCGCTGAATGTTGACGGCGGCTCAAGCGGTATCTGGATTGACCACTGCACATTTACAACAGGTTCTGCTAACGTCCGCAACGGCGGCGACTGGCACGACACCCTGTTTAATGTTCAGAACGCACAGGTCACAGTTTCTAACAGCCGTTTCACCAATGCTAACGAAACCATGTTGTTCGGCGGCAGCGACAGCGCGACAGGCACAAGCGAAAGACGTGTAACCATTCACCACACCCGCGTTCATTCTGTCCGCGACCGCGTCCCCAGAACACGCGGATGCGAAGTACACTTATACAGTAACTTATACCAGGATATCTGGGGTTATGTATTGGGTCCTGGAGTTAACTCACGCTACATCGTAGAAAACTGCGTTTTTGAAAGCGTTAACAACAACAGAATTGTGAACACAGGCTTCTCCGGTTATGATTCCTCAAGGATATTCTCCGCAGGTAATACCGGTAACGGAACAAGCAGCGGAAGAGTAAGTACCCGTTCAGTTGATAACAATAGGCCCTTTACACCTCCGTACAGCTTCTCTATGACAGCTACTTCCAGCGTAAAGAGCAATGTTAACTCCCGCGCAGGCGCCACACTTGGCAGCTCCGCAGGTAACTTCAACAACATGCTTCGCTAGTTCTTAGTTAAAGGCAAAACAAAAGCCCTCCGGAAACGGAGGGCTTTTTTAATGTTGAGCTTCTTTTAATTACCAGTCATCATTATCAAAATCAAAGAAACAGCAGGGTTCGTAGCCAAAGAAAGGTATTGTATCTTGTACGCTTAAAAGTTCAATATCAAATATCAAGGTAGAGTAGGGAGGGATTTGCGCTCCTCTTCCAATTTCTTCGTAAGCCAGGTCTGAAGGTATGTAAATACGATGTATACTGCCAACACTCATGAGTTTTAAACCTTCGGCTAAACCAGGGAAAAGTTCATAAATGGGAAATGCCATCGGGTGAGAGTGTATGTCGGAAGTTTCAAAAACATTCCCGTTAATTAATTTTCCTGTGTATTCTACCATTGCAACATCATTTTCTGTTGGTCTTGGACCATTGCCTTCTTTTATTATTTCGTAGCGAAGCCCTGTTTCTGTAATGATAAGCCCGGGTTTTTCAAGGTTTTCTATTAAAAATTCCCTTTCCGCATACATATATCTTTCTCTGCGGTTATTTGAAATTGTATCAAATGCCTGTTGTAAAATTTCATACGCTTGTTCATCAGTGAAACGCGTAGAACCTTTTAGCGCGTCCTTTACCCCCTGCGTAAATGCTTTTACATCAATATATGTATTGTCATTTGCGAAATTAAAGCCGGTTTCCATGCCTAGAGCATAACTGGCATCCTTGTTTAAGAAATCCGAAGGTTCACTTTCAGGATTTTTCCCGCCCGGATTGCAGCCCGTAAAGATAAGCGCAATAATTAAAATAAAATAAAAGTTTTTCATGTAATAAGGATATATGTTTTTTAAACTTGTATCAATGATACTTGAAAAACAGCCAATTTAAGGGTATCATATAAAAAACATTGGAGGAACTATGGATTTTATATCTGAAATGAAAGCGAAGGCTATATCTGCGTCCAAGAGGCTTGTTTTGCCTGAAGGTACAGATAAACGAATCATCAGGGCTGCAAGAATACTGATGGATGAGAAAATTGCTGCAAGCGTTAGCCTTTTGGGCAGGCTGGCAGATATTCAGGAAGAGGCAAGAACAGAAGGGATTGACCTTAAAGGCATCAATGTTGTTTCTCCTGAAGCTGAAGCAAATTTGAGCAAATACGCGCAAACCTTTTATGAATTGAGAAAAAACAAGGGTATGACGCCTGAACAGGCAAGAATCGAAATAACGGATACCCTGCGCTGGGCTGCAATGATGGTACATCTTGGGGATGCAGACGCTTTTGTAGCGGGCGTTGAAAAAACAACAAGCGATGTGCTTCGCGCGGGACTTGCCATTATCGGGACCCAGCAGGGGCTTAAAACCGCGTCTTCATGTTTTTTAATGACAGATATGGACAGCCAGTTCGGGAAAGAAGGGGCAATGATATTCACAGACTGCGCGGTCGTACCTGACCCGACAGCGGAACAATTGGCAGATATTGCGCAAAGCGCCGCCCTCTCATGCAGGGAGTACCTCGGGGTTGAACCTGTTGTCGCCCTTTTATCTTTCTCTACAAAAGGCTCTGCAAAGCATGATGATGTTATGAAGGTGCAAACCGCGATTGACATTTTAAAAGCAAGAAAGGTTGATTTTATCTTTGACGGCGAATTGCAGGCAGATACGGCTCTTATTCCCTCCGTACTGGATAAAAAAGCGCCGGACAGCCCCGTTCGCGGAAAAGTAAATGTTCTGGTTTTCCCGGATTTAAACTCCGGAAATATCGGTTACAAACTGGTCCAAAGGCTTGCCAAAGCGGGAGCTTACGGTCCGTTCCTGCAGGGATTTGCAAAACCGGTCAGCGACCTTTCCAGAGGCGCTTCTGTAGACGATATTGTAACAACCTGCGCCGTAACATTATCCAGAGCATAAGGTGACGATTTATCTTGCGCCTTACAGAATACTGGTTTATAATTAACTTAAATAAAACCTCAAGGGGGGATTAATGGCGACTACGAAAAAACCGGCGGTGAAAACTGCTGTGAAAGCTGCGGTTAAAGCGGCAGCAAAAGCAGTAACAAAGAAGCCTGCTAAAGCAGCTGCTAAAAAAACGACTGCAAAAAAAACAACGGCGGCAAAAAAGCCGACAGTAAAATCTGTGGTAAAAACACTGACTGCGAAACCCAAGAAAGCGGCTGTCAAGAAACCTGCTGCTAAAGCAGCTTCTGCTAAAGCAACTACTGTTAAGAAAGCTTCTTCTGCCAAAACTGCCACAAAAGCTGCGGTAAAGAAGACGGCTGTAACAGCGGCTAAAAAACCGGCTGTAAAAGACGATGAGAATGTAAAATTCCGCAATCTGTTCGATGCTTATGCCCAGGGGAAACTTCCCTTTGTGCACGGGTATATTGTTTCTTCTTTCTTCAGCGAAAAATCCGCATATTCAATTTATGAGATTGTATCCTATGCGGGTGTTAAAGAAATCTTTATGACAGAAACAGGTCTTCAGTTTGTCACAGGCGGAAAAAAGCTCTATGTTTTAGTCGAACCTGCTACTTATCAGGTTAAGTTCCTTGAACCTGTTTCAAGGGCGGAAGGAGAACGGATTCCAAAACGTTTCAGCGAACTGGAAACAATCATCGACAAATACCAGACCAAAATAATGATTGCGAAAGAACCCAACGATTCCTACGGATCTTTTACGGTCCTTAAACCTTTGGGACAGAATTTCGCGATTGTATTTTATGATACACCGGGAATGTATAAAACTCTCTGTGACTTCTTTGTAAACACCCTTAACAGGCAAAGAAAAGTCGCAGAAGCCGACGCAAAAAAAGCCGCCGCAGTCATTGTAAAAATTGTAGAAAAAGCAATGAGCTTCAAGGGCGAGTATGCGTGAGTCGCAGTGACGTCATTTTTTGGGGGCTGTCCTTTGGGGCAGCCTTTTCGTTATATGCGACATTACGCCTTCGGCGCAACGTCGCATATAACGCGTTAGCGGCATTAAAACGCCGCTAACTTAGCGGTTTACGACATTCCGCCTTCGGCAGAACGTCGTAAACCGCCATAGGGTACGGCGGTTTTGCCTTCGGCTTACCGCTGTTTTTTTAAAAACACATATCCACAACGGAACCTTTTACCGTAAGCGATTTGGAACATATAAAAAATTTTGGCAGTGTTTTTGTACGTGCAGGTCGGGCTGCGGGGCTGCGCGCCGCAAAAACAATCTTTTGCCGTTCTCCACAATGGAACCCTATACCGTAAGCGATTTAAAACAAAAAAAATCTGCCAGTGTTTTTTTGTACAGGCAGGCGTCGGCGGCGGGCTCAGGAAAAACATCTTCCACAATGGAACTTTTTACCGTAAGCGATTTGGAACATATAAAAAATTTGGCAGTGTTTTTGTACGTGCAGGTCGGGCTGCGGGGCTGCGCGCCGCAAAAACAATCTTTTGCCGTTCTCCACAATGGAACCTTTTACCGTAAGCGATTTAAAACAAAAAAATCTGGCAGTGTCTTTTGTACAGGCAGGCGTCGGCGGCGGGCTCAGGAAAAACATCTTCCACAATGGAACTTTTTACCGTAAGCGATTTGGAACATATAAAAAATTTGGCAGTATCTTTGTACGTGCAGGTCGGGCTGCGGGGCTGCGGGTCGCAAAAACAATCTTTTGCCGTTCTCCACAATGGAACCTTTTACCGTAAGCGATTTAAAACAAAAAAAATCTGGCAGTGTCTTTTGTACAGGCAGGCGTCGGCGGCGGACTCAGGAAAAACATCTTCCGAAATTCTCTGCTGAAGAGACCGAGCGCAGCGAGAGGCTCGTAAGCAGGCTCTTGAGGAGTTTTTCCTGAGACCGCCGCCGACGCCTGCCTGTACAGAGAGCCACTTCCATCTTTTATTTTTATCTGTTATAATTAGCGCAAATGACTGAAGTATACAACGATTACATGGAAGACGCAGATTTTGATACCATTCTGTCCCCCGATATCGATTTTACCGGGACTTTGCGTTTTGAAAAACCTTTTCTTATAAGGGGCAAGGTTTCCGGCGAGATAAATGCCACAGGGCTTTTGGTTATTGACGAAAACGCGGTTGTAAATGCCAATATCAACGCGTTAAGGGTTCTTATCCGGGGGCAGGTAAAAGGCGATGTTACCGCCGTGGAAAAAGTTGAAGTTACGGTTACAGGGAAACTTGCGGGCAATGTAACGGCTCCGGAAATCCTTATGGAAACCGGCTGTGTTTTTAACGGCAGATGCACAATGGTTGGGAAAAATATACTATGAAAAAGTATTTGTTATTTACCGTATTTTTATTTATAACTTTTAATATCTATGCGCAGAACAGGCCTCCTGACGCGCTTGTGGAATTCCGCAACAGTAATTATGAACGTTCTGTGCAGATATGCAGGGATGAAATCACGGAAAACCCGAATAATCTTGAGGCGCATGTTGTTATATGCTGGTCGCTTATCCGCTTAAACAGGTTTGATGAAGCGCTGCGTTATGCGAGAGCGGGAAGGGCTTTAAACCGTTTTGATCCAAGGATTACGGAGATACTCGGGGAGATTCACTATTATCAGGGACGGAACAATGAAGCGCTGCAGTTTTTTCAGGAGTACGCAAATGCCGCGCCGGAAGGTCAAAGGATAGATGTAGTTTATTATTTTATGGGAGAAATATTTATCAGGCAGGGAAGATTCCGTCATGCTGATATTGCCCTCTCCACTGCCGTTCACTTTCAGCCGGGAAATGCCGCGTGGTGGGTCAGGCTTGCCTATACACGTGAAAGCGCAGGTGAACTTAGAAGCGCGATAGAAGCTTATGAAAGAGCGCTCACCCTCAACTCACGTCTCGCGGATGCCCAGCGCGGAATCGACCGGATAAGGCTGGCGATGCAGTAATTTGCAATGAACAGTGAACAGTGAACAAAGAGCAGTGAATAAAGAACAGAGAACAGTGAGCAGTTAACAGTGAGCAGTGAGCAGTGAATAAAGAGGCGTTTTTAGTATTTACTTTGGGGTGCAAACTTAATCAGCTTGAGAGTGAGGCTGTTATAGACGCTTTTTTGCAGGCGGGGTTTAAATCTTTTAATGAGGAACCTGATTTTCAGCCTGCGTTTGTTGTTGTTAATACCTGTACTGTTACCGGCAAGGCGGATCAAAAAGCAAGAGGGGTTATCCGTAAGGCGCTGCGTGATTTTCCTGATTCTAAGGTAATTGTAACAGGCTGTTACGCGCAGCTAAATAAGGATGAGCTCTTTAATCTGAATCCGGATCGGATTCTTGTTATTTCAAAAGATAATATTCTGGATTATATAAATAACTTAAATGAGAAAAATCCTGCAAGCCGCGGCGGGGGCGAAGTTCGCGGGCAATTTGAATTTAATCCTTCGCGTTTTTCCGCTCACACAAGGAGCTTTTTAAAGATTCAGGATGGGTGCGATAATAAATGTACTTACTGTAAAATCAGGCTTGCGCGCGGGGCAAGCGTCAGTCTTGAAGCGAAACAGGTGCTGGAGCGGCTTCGTATTCTGGAAAATGAACATGCGGAAGCGGTGCTTACAGGCGTAAATATTTCGCAGTATAAAGATGATATTGGCACAGTTTCAGAATTGCTCGATTATCTGCTAGCCGGAACAAGCAAAATTGCGCTGCGGTTATCTTCTCTTGCGCCGGATTGTATAGATGAAAAACTGGCAAAGGTTTTATCCAATAAGCGTATCCGTCCTCATTTTCATTTATCAATACAGTCAGGCAGTGAAAAAGTCCTTGAAAATATGGGGAGAAATTACAATGCGCAAACGATTGAAAAAGCAGCCGCTCTTTTGCGCGCCGCAAAAGATAATCCGTTTTTAGCTTGTGATATTATTGCCGGGTTTCCCGGTGAAACAGAGGCAGAATTTGAAAAAAACTATTCTCTCTGCAAAAAACTAAAATTTGCCTGGATACATGTTTTTCCGTATTCAAAAAGACCGGGTACTCCCGCTTTTTCGTTTACGGATACGGTACATTCAGGCGAAATTACAAAACGTGTGCAATTGCTGACAGATTTGGCAAAATCAGGCAGGGCAGAATATATACAAAGCTATCTGGGACGTGAAGTTGATGTTATAATAGAAGGAAAAAGAGGTATAACAGAAAATTATTTAAAAGTGCTGGTTCACGGAAAAGAACGCCTTAAAGCCGGAACTGTGCTTCGATGCAGGCTGGAGGCTGCTGGCGAACCGGATAAATGCGACGTGGCAGCATTCTGCCTGGCACCATAGTGCCTGGCAGTTACTTTTCCTTGAAAAAAAACGTAAAATGACATATATTGTATTAAGGGAGATGAAATGGCTAAAAAGATAGTTTTATTTGTAATTCTGGCAGCCATTGCTGCAGGCGGAGTTTTTGGTCAATCTGTTTTAAGCATGGGCGGCGGCGGATTTTATTATCGTGACTTTCAGGGCAGCGGATTCGAAGTAGGCGATTCAAGTGTTTCTGACAGGTTAGAAATTTTCAGTAAAGGTTACGGTCTTCATGCTTTTGTTGATGTAAAATACATAGAAGCATCTTTAGGCGTCTTATGGGGTATTTTTACAATGTTAGAAACAGAGAAATATTTCGGCACTGCAGATTCGCAGAGACTTGATATAGATTTGCAAAGTGTAAACGTAAGCCTGCTTGGAAAATTTCCCTTTAAATTGGGCAATATAATATTATTTCCGGCTGCCGGTATTGAATATCAGATGATCAGATCGTTAATATTTTCTTATACTATGTTTACTGATACTTATAAATTCAATTCTTTATGGGTAAGATTTGGAGTCGGATTGGATGTTTCTACATCCGGTAGAATGTATTTTAGATTTACCGGTTTATACGGCATTAAATTGTATAGTGAAGCGGAAAAAGAATATGAAGAGCGTTTTAAACTTTTAAACCCCGGGGAAACTATAGAAAAAATATTAGGGCACGGTTTATTACTTAAAGCCGCAATAGGGTTCAAGTTTTAAACAGATTTACAGGTTTTGATCCCTTTTAGAGACCCGTTTCCTTTGTTTGTCATCTATATTCTGTAAAACTATCTGCGCCAGTCTTTTAAAATGCTGGGGGAGAAGTTCCTGATCCGGCGAATTATAGTACGACAAAAGCGCCGTTAATTCCGCGCGGGCAATATCGTATTTCTTCTGTTTATAGTAAATAAACGCAATATGGTATTCTGCCGTTATTATAAGGTCGATATTGGTGCGGTTTCGTTCATACAGAGCTTCATAGTACTGTTTTGCCGCTTTGTAGCGGTTTCTGTCCAGCGCTTCATGCGCTCTTTGAATTATCTCTGCCGGGGACATATCTTCGCTGATATTAACGGACGCGCAGCCGGAGAGTAAAAGTACAATTAATGCGATAAAAATGAGTTTTTTCATACTACCAGTATATCAATAACAAAAATTAAAGTCCAGTGTAACAGTTTAAATGTGTCAATGACCATTAAAATGCCCTAAAAAGCGGTTTTTTATCGATTTTTATTGCGTATGTTTCGTTTGTTGTTGTATAATTATACTTATAATAAGTATAGCTCTCTTTTTTTTGGAGGCCTTGTATGTCAGGGAAAAAACTCGTTGGATTCTGCGTCTTGTTGCTGCTGGCAATTTCGGTTCTGTTTATTGCCTGTGATCTGATTGGCTTGGGAACAGTCGTAAATACGGATATTCCGGTTATTAATAACTCAGATGAAGGAGCCAGACCCGGCGATTTTCTTTCCGGTCCCAGCAATATTATCTGGCTGGAAGTAATTCAGGATTTCGGCGTTGATTTCGTCTTTATGGAAATTGAATTCACCTGCCCGCAGAATGGGGTAAAACGCGATACAATTGACGCTGACTATGACCCCGTATCCGGCGAGTGGTTTGTTAACATTGACACAACCGGTATGATGGACGGAGCTATCAAAGCATGGGTAACCGCGATTGATATATCGGGAAAAAGAACTACCTCTACAGAAATAATTTATACAGTAAAAAATACGCTTCCCCAGGTAGAGCTTACCATTCCAAGGGTAAGGGCGGATGATTTTGAGGATGTTGAATATTTGAACAATGTAATATTGCAGGGAAACCCTGTAATTCAGGGTGAAGATATTATCGGTATTGCTTCCGATCTTTCAGGGATAGCACAGGGCTACCCGAAGATTCTTTTCTGGCCTGCCAATGTAACATTGGACAGCGAAGGTATGCCGGACAATTCCATGTGGAGCCGCTGGTATACCGCGGTAGATGAAAAATGGGAAACGCTTAATAAAGACGGAGTTAAAGCTGTGCAGTTCCGCTGGCCTATGGTGGAAATGGTGCAAAACGGAGAAAACTGGGTTCATGATCCGGCAGAGCAGCTTGATCCCGGAAATTACAATTTAAAAGTATGGGTTAAGGATAAGGTAGGCAGGGAAAGCATTTATCCGCAAGACGGTTTTATGACTATCAGATATATATCTACATCGAACCCTATAATCACTCTGAACGTTCCCCCGTATTATAACGGTAAAAATGATTTTGAAATAAACGATATGATAGTTAGCGGCGCTAACCCGATTCAGCATGTATATGCCATGATAACAAATCCGGAAGATACTCCCGACTTTGTAAACGGCAATTTTAGTATCGCGCAAAATGAGCACGGGTCGCATACATATATAATATCAATACCTAAAACTGATTTTCCTGCCAACTTTTCCGGGGACAAGATGCTGCATGTAGAAGCGGTTGACATGGAAGGAAATTCCACAAGGGTAGAAAGACGTTTTATTGTAGATGAAGATGATCCTACGTTAGAGTTTATTGAGCCATCGGGTTTTGGAACGGCAGAAATAAAAGTAACAAGCAGGGTGATTTTTAAAGGTTCTTCCGAAGACAACCAGCGGGTTGCGGGAATTTATTACGCGCTTGGTAAAACAGAAACTGCCGCCGCGGCAGACGGCGATACATCAACATGGCGTAATACCATGCTTGATACCGATTCACCCTTTGCAAATCATCCGGGAGCAAATGGAACTATCGATGCAAGCTGGAGCGGCAGCCTTTCAAGCTGGAGCTGGCAGTTTCATGATATAAATGATTTATGTAATCCGGCTAACAGAGCTGTTTATGTTGATAACATAGCAGGTACTAATTTGTGGACACTGCCAATTAAATTTATGGTAGTTGATGTTGCCGATAATTATAAAGTTTACAATGAACAGGTAATTATTGATCCTGACGCGGATTTACCCACAGTAGATATAATAAGCCATACACACAATCAGTTTGTAAGCGGTACAGTGCGTTTGAACGGAACCGCGATGGATAACGAAATGATTCACAGCGTAGAGATCAGGGTGTTTCAGCAAACCAATGCGCAGTGCGGCACATCGGCGCCTCCTGCAACCCAGGTAATAAATTGGACACCTGTAAGCCTTGTGGGGAATCCGGGTCTTAACAGGGGTTGGCATTTCACACTTAACAATGACGGCTCATTAAACCCGCCGCAGAACGGGGGAACAAGACAGGTAAGGGTAGAGCTGCGCGCAAGAGATGCTTTTGAAGATAATACTCCAACGGCAGGCAAACAATACGGACAGATAGAGACTATAACGCTTCATTTTTCTAACGCTTTGCCAACTATTGGTGATATTAAAATAATACGCGGCAATCCTTCCCAAATTACGACAGCGCCGCGTGAAGATTATGTTTTTGGCGCTATTGTATCGGAGTATATTACACTCGCGGCAACTGTTCAGGCTGTAACACCTGTAACAAGCATTGTACTGCGCGGTCATACGGTAGAAGTTGATTTATTCGGAGAGGGCGGAATTATTGCCAAGGGCGCGCCCAGCGGAAACGACCCCTGGGTTGTACATAACGGAAATAACAATTATTCGCTCTACATTCCGCTTGATACAAATGAAACACTTGCTTCAAGTGCGTATAAGGACAAAGCAGGTAATTATGACATAGACATTCAAGTTTTTGACTCTACTACGCCGGTGCCTCATAGAGCGCATACAGTTCTTTCTCTGCAAATAGATAATTTTTATCCGCTTGCCGTATATTCCGGCAACTGGAATGCTTTCGGCAATTATTCTATATCAGGCAGCGCATGGGACAGAGGAGACGGCATAGCTGTTGCGGACGTAAGCGCTGTTGTTGTTTACTTTTCGCGTAACGGAGCGGGCGTATCCCTATGGGAAAACACCGCGCAGGCAGGTTCGCGTCCTTGGGTAACTTCTTCGCCTCCGCAAAGCGCAAGAACAGGACGTACAGGAAATACTTCCACAATTGACAATCCGGGCACAGGTCCCGCGCCTCTGGATCTTTTCCCGAATGTGCGCCAGCCAAACGGAACGTTTGCCACAACAAACTCCGGCATTGTAATAAATGATAATGGAATGGTAGGCGATTATCAGATGAGCTTTACCGGAAACCCCGACAAGGAATGGTCAGTAATTTTTGACACTACCCGGTTAAGGGACGGACCTGTCACTTTGCATTATGTTGTTTTTGACAGAGCGGGAAACGCAAGTCATTATACGCAGCCTCTTCTTATCGCGAATAACAGACCTGTTTTTGCCGGTTTGAGTATCGGAACGGATCTTAATAGCAGCAATACTATTACAGACGACGAATATATGTCTTTGGGTGTTGGAAGCTCGGTATTAAATCCCGACTTCAGAATTAGAAACAGCCGGTTCAGCGTAAGGATTAATGCGTCCGGCGGCAATCCGGTCAGCAATCCGGAAAGAAACCATAAAGTTTATTATGCGACGCGAAGCGGACCGGGTGCAATTTTAACAAAAGGCGAAGTTTACAGCATAGCCGCTGTAGGTAATACCAACTGGGTAAATTACGGTGTATTTAGTTCCGCAGGTCCGGGTGTTGTTTTTACATCTACCGCAGATGGAACAATTGCAGGAAGCGGTACAGTTTATTTATACACGGCAGTTGATCCGGTTACAGGCACTTTAATAAATAACGCGCCAATTGCATATAATACTTTTAATGCAGACATGAACTCTCTTAAAGACCCCAATGGCGCTATTACAGGAGCAAACAGAAACGCCAGATTTTTTGTCATAAAAGTTTTTGATAATACCGTTTCTTCGCAGGGCGAAGCAGAGCAGCTTTCCTCTGCTGCGGTTATCGCGCTGGACATTGACAATGATGATACGCAAATACCTCTTATAAGCATTAACCCATTCTATTGGAACAGTGTTAGCGACAATTCCCTGTATCAAAACAGCAAAGCAGAAGGTCATATAGAACTGGAAGCTGATTTACCTTCTGTATTTAATGAAACATCCGGAATCAGAGACCGTGACCCGAAAGTTTCAGGGAGAGTAAGTTTCCGCGGAACCGCGTCTGATAACGTTACACTTGGGGCAATTTATTTTAGAATTAGTAATTATACGGCTGCTTCCGGCAATGGACATGGCACAACCGGAACCACAATAGACGGAAGTAATTATTATTTAGCCGCTTCCTGCAACGCCGGAATATGGACAACAGCCGGCAGCGTAAATGATTTTTTTAATACCCATGGCTGGAAGTTTACTATAGTAAACGAAACCTTTACACAAGCGGGACATTCAATAGAATGGCAGCTTGACTTTGATTCCCGTTTTATTACCGGTGTCGCTTCTCTGGATAATATTTTATCAGTTATAGCCAGAGATACAAAAACTCCAACCGCGAATCAATCGGCTCTTGCCCAATACCGCTTTGATGTTGTTCCGTATATTTCCAAAATAGAAACCAATATACGTTTAGAAGGCGGACTTAAAGATGTTAATATACGTTCCGCGGACGGCAAGTATTCGATTGTACAAGGGAATAATCCTTCATTCATTACGGTAAGAGGTTTTAATCTTCCTAATAATACCGCTGATAGTGTAAGAATTCTTGATGATGATAGAAATACCGATCACAGGAACAATCCCGGCGCAGTCCCAACAGGTACAGGAGTTACTAATTTTACTCCAACAACCTTTAGCGCAGACAGAACATCTTTTACCATGACCAATAATTCTCCAAAATCCGGTTACCTTACCGTTGTAGTTGGTGCCATAGGAAGCCTTAACAATATTAACAACAACGATTCCCGTTCATCTTTAATGGTTGACAATAGACCTAACATGGAAGCGGATCGCAATGTAACAAAAAACCTAAGGCTATCAGACGACAGGTATTTACAGTTCTATACGGTAAATAAGACGGATGTAATTAACGGGTTTTATCCTGTAATGTTAATGAACTATGATAACCCTGTCTTTGCTTACATTAAATACGAAGGCGGAAATGCAGGTGTACCCAAACCAGGCAGAACAGGTGAAACAGGATTAGGCATACTTAGCAATAACACATCCCCCGGGCGCGGTGTGTATGGTGCCGGTACAGGACCTTTTAGCATTCCTCAGAATGCTGCATCTCAGCGGGCGGAATTTAATTTCGCCAGCGGCGCTACAAGGTATATAGAATATCTTATAAAGAATGTTACACCGGATCAGATGGCAATGGCTGTTGATCAATCAGAGAATTATTCTAACTCTGGTAATCTTATTTCCGGACGTTACGGGCATTTTACAGTGCACAACAACAGTTTTTCAGGCAGCACCACATACATTTACGACCGTTTTGCAGAACTTCAGAGACGTACTATTGCTGATGGTTCTTGTGATGTTGCCGGATGGGCAGCGGGTAATATTATTGCCAGAGTTGCGGATATTCGTGCAAATGACCCTAATAATACCGCTATTAGTTTTAATGCGATTACCCCATTGTATCCTGCTAACAGTATCTGGTATCCCAAGCTTATTATGCGCGGTAATTCAGAAATAGCAGGCGGATTTGCAGCAAATTATCTAGCATATTTTGATGACACTAATTTTACCGCTTCAGGTTCAACTACCGCCAACAATATTCTTTTCCGTACATTCCAGGTAGGTACTGGTAATACCGCTCCCAGAACGACCAGACTTTCACCTAACGCCGATCCGCGGCATTTTGACAATTATGGAAGACAATATGAGACCTTTACCAACATCGCCGCAGGAGGCAACATTGACGCGGGACGGAACAGGGTTGCAAGCGGCGCGTCAAAACATTTTGACATGGGGGTAATTACAACAGGAAATACAACAAATAATAACCACAGAGTTGTAGTTGTCTATTTTGAAGAAAGCTCAGGACGGCTTAGATTATCGTATTCCACCCTTGATACTATAAACGGTTCACAGACTGGTGCCAATGCTGTTGCGTTTACCGCATCTAATATTACGTTCCCCGCTAATACCGGTATGTATGTATCCATGTTTATTGATGGAACTGATATACACATCGCCGCATTTGACCACGGGATAAACGCGTTACGATATATTTTTATTCCAAGTTTTGAAACTAATCAAGCTCATGCTGCCCAAAGTTACATAATCGATGAATTCGGTACACCTGGCCACTGGACGGATATAAAAGTTAGAAACGGAGTGCCGTATATCGCCTACTACAATGCATTAGAAAACGGAGGTCGCGATCCGATAAAAATCGCTTTTGCAAAAGCTCCTGTAACAGGTGAAGATGCTGTCGGCGCCAGAGCCGGTGTTGACGCTAATGGTTTTGTAACCGGTTTTTGGGAATACAGAACAGTTCCCGCGCTTGACCCGCCTCAGGGAGGTCATTCCGGTTTCCAAAAGGTTAACCTTGGGTTTACATCAACCGGTATTCCGGTGTTGGGTTATCTTGGGTCTAACATTGAATTTAGCTATCCAATAGGAGAATAACAGATGAAAAAGAATATTTGCAAATTATTTATGGTTTTTATTATTTTAGGTTTTCTTGTTAACTCCTGTGAAGAATATGTAAGTCTGGGTCCTACGGTTAATACTGAATTTCCTGTTATAAATTCTGTTGAGGATGGGAAAGCGCCCGGTTCATATCTTTGGGGCACTGAAAACATGATTTATCTGGAAATAATTCAGGAATTTGGAATCGCGTCTGCATTCATGGAAATATGGTATGACGATGATAACCAGTATAAAGTAATTGAAATGAAAGAGGATGATGATACCGGTTATTGGTTTGTAAATATTGATACAACAGGTATGCCGGATGGTAATATCCGCGCCAAGGTTACCGCGACAGACGTAGACGGAAAAAGCACGACAACGACGGAAATGATATATATCATTAAAAATTCACTGCCTCAGATAGAAATGGCTTTTCCTGCAATAAGCGGAGATGACTTTGATGATCCTGAGTTAAACGTAAAATTACTGGATATACTTATTATAACGGGCAGTGATCTTATTGGTATAGCTTCCGACAGTTATGGAATTGCGGCTGGGTATCCAAAGATAATGTTCTGGCCGCAAGACGAACCTTTAAACGAAGAGGGTGTGCCGGTTAATCCTAAATGGGCAATGTGGCATACCGTTGTGGACGATGAATGGAAGGAAGTAGATGCGCAAGGTCAAAGAGTTGTACAGTTCCGCTGGCCTTTGGTAAATCTTATAGAAGAAGGTTCTTCTTTCAGGATGCCCAAAACAACGGAACTTGAAGCGCTCACTCCCGGTAAGTATAATTTTAAACTTCAGGTAAGAGACGATCTGGGAGATAAAAATTTAAACACCTACCCCAACCGTGTTGATAATAAATTCGGGGAAACGGATACTAGCGCGCTGGAAAACCAATTCATTACCATAAATCTTATTGCGGCAGAAAACCCAATAATCTGGATGACAGATATTCCCGCATACTATAACGGCGGTTTTACAAGAAGTGATGATTTTGTCGCTCATATTAGAGTAGAAAGTGAAAATACAATACTTTCTGTTCGCGCAAAAGTAACAAATGATGACAGCGTGTCTTTTGCAGAAGCAGACGAAAATGTTGTTACAGATAATCTGGATAAAACCTATACTATACGAATTCCATTTGACCAAATGCCTAAAACAGGCGGGGAAGTTGTTTCCGGAGAAAAAACACTTCATGTTGAAGTTTTAGCCGAAGCGGATAAAAGGAGTACAGCATATAAAACATTCATTCTGGATATAGATCCTCCAACATTGGAATTCAGCGATCCGTTAGGGTTTGAAACAGATACACCGCCTCATGTTACAAGCAGGCTTACTTTTAGAGGAGCCGCCAATGATAATAAAGACGGGCGGGTCAGCAGGTTGTACTATGCGCTCGGTGTTACAGAAACAGCCGCGGCGTCTGCTTCGTTAGATCCAACTGTAAACACGGGATGGCATGACACACTTCTGCATACAGGTTCACCTTTAAGTTCACATCCCGGTTTCGGCGGCATTGCAGCCAGATGGGGCGGAAGTCTTTCAAGCTGGAACTGGCGCTTTGATGATATTAATGATTTATGCAATACGGGTAACAGGGCAAACTATGTCAGGGATATGGGCAGTAATCTGTGGGAACTGCCGATTTTCTTTAAGGTAGTGGACATAGCGGGCAATGTTAAAATTTACGAAAAGAAAGTAATAATAAACCCGAATATGGATTTACCTGTGGTCGAAATTATCAGTCATGAAAACAACATGATTGTCGGCGGCAATATTCGTGTTAACGGGACCGCGAAAGACAATGAAATGATACACAGCGTAGAAATCAGGGTTACCGCACAGTCAGATCCTGATTGTGACACCGCAAACGCGCCTTCAAATGTTGTTGTAAATTGGACGGCGGTTACAGGCGTAAACAGAAGTTCGCAAACGGGCTGGTATTATGATTTGAATACCGACGGCAGTTTGAATCCGCCGGTTGGCAAAGGTCTGCGTAATGTGCTGATAGAAATTCGCGCATTGGATGCTTACGCGAACACCCCTGATACGGCAAAACAATACGGACCTGTCGAGGCGCTTACAATTTCTTTCTCCAGAGACGCGCCTGTTATTGAGAATATAAAAATAATAAAAAGCGATTCTTCACAAGCAGACTATGTTCCGGGTATTAGAGTATCAGGTAACATAAGCATACAAGCAACTATTAGATCTGTAACAGAGCTTTCAAGTGTTACCTTGCGCGCTATTGGCGAAACAACTGACACGGAAGTGCTGGAATTGGGATCTTATGTAACAAACAACGGGATTATAGCCAGCAGATATGACTATTTAATTAACATACCTGTTAATACCAATACACTGTATCCCAACAATGTAAGTTTCTATAATATTACATTGCAGGCTTTTGACAGCACCGAACCTGCGCCTTTCAGGTCACAGACGACATTTTATCTTGATGTAGATAATTTCTTCCCGTACGCGTCATTTAACGGAAACATTAATGCTGTTGGAAATTATACGATTTCCGGAGCCGCCTTTGACGGAGTTGCCGATACAGAAATACAGGCGGTACAGCAGGTTGTTGTATATTTTTCTCGTAACAATGTTGGTGTGTCTTTATGGGAAAATACGGAATTTGCCGCTACGCGCCAGTGGGTAAATGCTCCGCAGAATGCAAGGATAGGACGTACTTCTGCTGCAATACAAGGGACACTGACACCGCTTCCTCTCTTCCCGAATGTACGCCAGGTGGACGGAACTTTTGCAACAACAAACTCCGGCATCGTGATAAATGATAACGGGACAATTAACGGCTATTCAATGAGTTTTACAGGAAACCCCGATAAAAACTGGTCTGTAATATTTGACAGCACGCGGCTAAATCCCGGACCTGTTACTTTGCATTATGTGGTATTTGATGCTGTAGGTAACGCTTCGCATTATACGCGGGATATTTATATAGCGAATAACAGCCCTGTTATTAATAACATCCGGCTTGGCACGGATATTCTTGGAGGCGGCACAGTAGAAGACGATGACTACGAATCTTTTACAGTTTGGCGTACGGAAATACCCACCAGCTTCAGGATACGTAACAACTTGTTTAATTTAAAACTTAATGTGGCTCGCGGCAACGGCGCTTTATCTTATAGGGTTTATGGAGTAAATAGCAGAACTTCTGTTTCGGCTGCCGAGATAAGAATAGGTAATGTATACACAATAAATGATCCCGGAAACATTCAATGGATAAATTACGGCGTGTTTGAAAGCCCGCCAGGCGGTATGTACAGCGGGGTTACTTTTACCGCGACATCCGATTATATACAAAATTCCGGAACCGGTACTGTTTGGACTTATGCGCAAGGAGCAGCTGCAACTGTAAGAACCGCTGCGTTGCCGAACAGTGAAACTGTAATTAGTTTTAATGCTTCCGCTTTTGGCACTGGTCTTATACTGGATTCACCCAAAGATGCTAATGGTTATATAACTACCAGTAACGAACGTTATTTTATTATAAAGGTTTATGACAGTACCGTTACGCCGCCTGCGGAAAACAATCAACTTGCCTCTGCCGCGGTAATAAGGCTGGATATAGACAATACCGACGCGCAAAGACCTGTTGTTAATATTGATCCATTCTATTGGAACAGCGCAAGCGATAATTCTCTTTACGAAAACAATAAAACAAACGGCCATATAGAACTGGAGACGGACTTGCCTGCGGCGTTTAACCAAACAGCAGGTTTGCGTGATCGTGACCCAAAAGTTTCCGGTAAGGTAAGTTTTAGGGGAACTGCTACTGACAACAACAGAATTACAGCGCTGTGGTTTAGAATTACTAATTTTACAGATACCGACGCTGTTCAGGGTACAGGCGATCTTGCTGGATACTACCGCGCTGCTGTGATTAGTGGCACAAGTTCGACATCTGTTGATAGATTTGAAAGTAACGGATGGAAGTTTACTGTTATACCCAATGAACCCGATTTAGACGGGCACAGAATAAGCTGGCAGCTTGATTTTGATTCGCGTTTTATAACCGGTGTCGCTTCTCTGGATAATATTCTAACGGTTGTTGCCTTTGACGGACCAAATCAATCAACTGTTGCAACTACCCAGACTACTGCGGCATCAAAAACTTCTCGTTACCGGTTTGACGTAGTCCCGTATATTACAGGAATCTCAACGGATGTCCGCTCTGGCACAAACGGCTGGGGATTAAAGGACAATAATATACGTTCTGCGGACGGTAAGTATTCGATAATACAAGCGCCTAGCGCTGGAACAGCCAGTACGTCATTTATCACTGTAAGAGGGTTTAACCTTCCCGCCAATACCGCAAACAGTGTAAGAATTCTAAGTGCATCCGCAAACAGTGATTACTTGGCTGCCCCCACCGGCGCAGTTCCGACAGGAGCCGGAGTTACAAATTTTACTCCCGCTAACTCTAACACAGACAGAACTTCATTTACCATGACCAACTGGTCGGAAAGCTCAGGGTATCTTACTGTTTTGACCGGCACCATTGGAAGCCTTAACAACATTAACAACAAAGATTCACGTTTAAATAATGTTCCGGGATTATTGACAGACGGTTCCAGACAGGAAAATATGCCTAACAGGGAAGCAGATCGCTACCTTACCAAAAACATCATGCTCACAAATGACAGATATTTGCAGTTTTATACGGTAAGAAAAACAGCGATAATAAACGGTTATTATCCTGCAATGCTGATTAATAACAATAGTCCAACTCCGAACAATGTTAATACTCCAAGTACCGCAATTGTTTTTTCTTACATAGATCACAGAGTATCTTATGATATAAAATCTCCTGGAACCAGCGGTCCTTCGGATGGAAAAATACAACGTATTGAATATAATATGGATGGCAGCTTAAGGCGTTTAGAGTATCTGTTAAAAGTAGGAAATAACGCTGAACAAATGGCTATGGCAATAGATGATTCCGGGCGTTATGGTCATTTTACGTCAAGCAGCTTCGGCGCTAACGGTTCGGGTACCGGAGGAAGTTCTGATTTTATCTACGATCGTTATGCCGAATTATGGAATGAACCTACTGGTTTAACGATTGCGGGGTGGGCAAGAGGCATTTCTAACATTCATAGTTATTCACTGGAAAATAACCGCGTGCGTACATTCGACAGCCATAATACTGCGATAAATTTTGAAGCGTCTATGGATCCTGGAACCCCGCTTGATCCTAATAATACCCCTAATCCAATATGGAAAGATTTTGTTGCAAATATACCAAAAAATGTTGCCGCGGGGGTATTTAATACCCAGCAAACCGCTCCAAATGTTGTTCCAAAAAATTCAAGATTCTGGTATCCAAAATTAATTATGAGAGGTAATTCTGTTGGGGGAGCCGATACTTTTGCTGCAAATTATCTTGCGTATTACGATGAAGGTACAACAAATAAACAAATAATTTTCCGTACTTTCCAGGTAGGGACAGCGCAGACATTAGCTGGAACTCCAGCGCAAATAGCGGCAATGACAGAAGCGCAAAGAACAGCCGGCAGGTATTACCGGCTTTCACATCATTCAACTACAGATGCTTTGCATGTAGATTATCAGAACAGAAGGTATACTACCTGGACCAATTATCCTATAAGCCGGGTAAATGGTGCTACTGCTGGAATTACCGATGATGGTTATCCTGCTGTTCCTGGTAATTATAATGCTGCATTTCATGATACTTATTATCAATTAAGCAGATGGAACAATGAACGTTATTTAGTTGGAAACTACGGGCGTAACATTGCAGCCACCGGCGCGTCAAGGTATTTTGACATGGGGCTGGTAGGTACCGGTACAAGTAACAGGGTTGTTCTTGTTTACTTTGATGAAGACCAGCAGCGGCTGCGTCTTAGTTATTCCAACAGCGCGGCGATTGACGGCAGCGGTGTTACAAGCGGCGCTCATGTATTTACGGAAAATACAAGCATTACATTTCCGCCTTCTGTAGGTATGTATGTATCAATATTTATCGATACAAGCAATCGTATCCATATAGCAGCTTATGATTCTATCAATACTGAATTAAAATATATTTTAGTACCAAGTTATAATGCTGCTAGTTACGAAATGGTCACTATTGATCAATATGGCGCGGTTGGGTTATGGGCAGACATTAAAGTTAGAAACAACAGGCCTTATATCGCATATTACAATGCGGCTGAAGGCGGCGGACGCGATTCATTAAAACTCGCTTTTGCAAAGAACGCTATAGCAGTCGGCGCAAGTGTAACAGGCGGTGTTGATGCTAACGGTTTTACGACAGGAGCCTGGGAATACAGAACCATTCCGGCGCTCGATCCGCCGCAGGGAGGAATACCGGCTTTCCAAAAAGTAAACCTGGACTTTTTAACTCACGAAGGCGGAGGGTACACCCCCGTACTGGGTTATCTGGGCTCTAACCTTGAGTTTAGCTACCCTGTAGGAGAATAGGTGAATAATTGACCATTCTTGCCTAAAAGTGCATAATTACCGCATGGTAGCAGGAATTATAGGCGCAACCGGCTATGCGGGCGCTGAATTGACGCGGCTTCTTTCGGGGCATCCGGAAGTAAAAAAACTTGTGCTTTCCTCTGTAAGTTTTGAAGGCGGGCGTATAGAAGATGTTTATCCCGGCTTTTTGGGCATTATAACAGGTGATCTTTTAAAAGCGGAAGATGTTATAAACTCGTCAGATGTGGTTTTTTCTGCACTGCCTCATGCGGTGGGGGAGCATTTTGCTGCCGCGTGTATGGAAAAAGGTGTACACTACATCGACCTTTCCGCAGATTTTCGCTTTGATGATGACGAAAAAGTTTACGCCGCCTGGTACGGTAAAAATTATCAGTTTCCCGAGCTTCATAAAAAATCGGTTTATGGTCTTCCTGAGCTTAACCGCCAGAAAATAAAAGAGCTTTCTGTTAAACCATTAGTTGTCGGGAACCCCGGCTGCTATCCCACAGGCGCGTCTTTGGGCGTGTTTCCTGCCGTGAGCAAAGCTCTTGGGGGCAGCCCCCTCTGTGATTTAGCATCCCCAATTATAATAAACGCGGTGTCAGGCACCTCCGGCGGCGGAAGGGAGCCGTCCCGCTCTTTTCACTACAGCGAGTGCGCGGATTCAATTGCTCCCTACAAAGTTGCTTCCCACAGACATTCGCCCGAAATTGCACGTAACATAAGCAAAATGGCAGAGAAAGCGCTCCAGGTGATTTTTACGCCTCATCTTGCGCCCATGAACAGGGGTATTCTTAGCACAATTTACATTGCGCTGCGCGAAGAATGGCGCATAAAGGCGGCAATGTTTCCGTCAAAAGAAATGGAAGATAAAACGGCAGAAATCCGAAGTCTTTATGAAAATTTTTATAAAGATGAGCCTTTTGTGCGTGTGCTGCCGCAGGGGCTTTTTGCCGCAACTAACCGTGTGCGCCATTCCAATTACTGTGATATTTCGGTACATATAGATTTAAACGGCTCAACTTTGATAGTTACAACCGCGATTGACAACATGATAAAAGGCGCCGCGGGACAGGCTATTCAAAATATGAATATTCTGCTTGGTTTTAACGAAAAATCAGGGTTAGAAGCAATCCCAATGGTGTTTTAACATGGGATACAAGAATTCTGCCACGAACCACACGAACAGAAAAAAAAGAAAAATATTCGTGTTGGTTCGTGTGATTCGTGGTAAAAAAATTAACGAGGGTTAAAATGAAAGAAATATCAGGCGGGGTTTGCGCGCCAAAAGGGTTTTTAGCGGGCGGGATTCGCTGCGGGATAAAACCCACAAGTCAAAAAAAAGATTTGGCTCTTGTTTATTCAAATAATTTTTGCTCTGCGGCAGCAATGTTTACCGCTAACAAGGTAAAAGCAGCAAGCGTTCAGGTTAGCATGGCTAATATCGCAGACGGCAATCTGCAGGCTGTTATTGTCAATTCAGGGAATGCCAATGCGTGTACCGGAGAGGAAGGTCTTAAAGCCGCAAAACAAATGGCAAAGTATGCCGCCGACGCTTTGTTAATTGACCCGGAGCTGGTTGCGGTTGCCTCCACCGGGGTTATCGGTGTTCCGCTGCCGATTGATATTATCGGGAAAAATATAAATGCTTTAAAAGCAAACCTGCGTAATGACGGCAATGCGGATGCGCTGGAAGCCATTATGACAACCGATACGCGCAAAAAGGAAATCGCGGTAGAAATTGAAATAGACGGAAAAATTGTGCATATAGGCGCCATGACAAAAGGTTCCGGAATGATACATCCTGATATGGCAGCGGCGAAACACGCAACCATGCTTGCCTTTATTACAACAGACGCGGCTGTTATTCCTTCTGTTCTGAATGAATGTCTGCAAAAGGCAGTAAAAAAATCTTTTAACCGCCTTACCGTAGACGGTGATACTTCCACCAACGATATGGTTCTTTTAATGGCAAACGGGCAAGCAGGCAATAAACCTCTTGTTAAAGAATCTGATGTTTTTTATAAAGCGCTTGAGTTTGTCTGTGTTTCACTTACAAAAATGATGGCGCGGGACGGAGAAGGGGCAACTAAACTTGTAACTGTAACGGTTAACGGCGCCTTGGATGAGGAAGCGGCAGAAAAACTTTCCAAATCTGTCGCGTCTTCAAGTCTTGTAAAGGCGGCTTGTTTCGGCGCGGATGCAAACTGGGGGCGTGTGTTATGCGCAATGGGGTATTCAGGGGCGGATTTTAACCCGGAAAAAACCAATGTAAGTTTTAAAAGCAGCGCGGGGGAAGTACAGGTTTGCAGGGACGGCATGACAGTCCCGTTCAGCGAAGATCAGGCAAAACGCGTTTTATCGCAAGAAGAGATAGAAATATTTATAAGCCTTAAAGAGGGTAACGGCTGCGCGTCTGTCTGGGGATGCGATCTTACCTATGATTATGTTAAAATTAACGGAGACTACAGATCATGACAACAAACAACGAAAGGGCGGCAATACTTGTTCAGGCGCTGCCTTATATTCAAAGTTTTCAGAATAAAACCATCGTGGTTAAATACGGCGGAAACGCCATGCTTAATGATGAGCTAAAACAGGCGGTAATAGAAGATGTAATACTTATGTCCTGTGTCGGGATACGCACAGTTCTGGTTCACGGCGGGGGTCCTGAAATCGAGGCTATGTTAAAAAAGACGGGCAAGGAAAGCCGCTTTGTTAACGGGCTTAGGTACACCGATGAAGAAACCATGGACATTGTGCAAATGGTTCTGTGCGGGAAAGTTAACAAGGAAATAGTCGCCCTTATTCAAAAAAAGAGCGGCAGGGCAATTGGACTTTGCGGCATTGACGGAGGAATGTTAAAAGCCCACCGCATGAATGATGAGCTCGGTCTTGTAGGAGTTATCAAAAATGCCGATGTTTCAATTTTAAACTCTATACTGGATTCCGGGATTATCCCCGTTGTTTCATCTGTCGCTTACGGAATCGGGAATGACGAAGGAAAAGCCCTCAATATTAACGCCGATATTGCCGCCGCGCAGATAGCCGCTGCTTTGGGCGCTGAAAAACTCGTATTAATGACCGATGTTCGCGGTATTTTACACGATATTAATGACGAAACTACGCTTATTAAATCTGCCGCCAGGTCTGAGCTAGAGGCTCTTAAAAAAGCGGGGATTATCACGAAGGGGATGATCCCCAAAACTGACTGCTGCGCTATGGCTCTGGACGGGGGGGTCAAAAAAGCCCATATTATCGATGGCCGCCTCCCCCATGCCATCCTTATCGAACTTTTCACCGATGAGGGTATAGGGACAATGCTGGAGCGCTGAGCCTGTTCTAAAAACTGAAGTTTTGGAACAGCTTAAGCTAGACATAAATATTGAAAATTTGATAAAATAACAAAAGGTAGTCAGATACAAGGAGGCCAGTTGGCAGAAAAAGATTTACGTGTAAACGAGCAGATTCGTTCCAGGGAAGTCCGTCTAATCCGGGATGACGGGGATCAGGGAATTATGTCTGTTTCGGCAGCTCTTGAATTGGCAAGGGAAGCAGGTCTTGACCTTGTGGAAGTGGCGCCCCAGGCGGTGCCTCCGGTAGTCAAGATTTTAGATTACGGAAAGTTCAGATTTGAAAATGAAAAAAGGCTTAGGGATTCAAAGAAAAAGCAGAAGTTAATAAAGCTTAAAGAAATCCGTATGCAGCCCAAGATTGATGACCATGATCTTGCTTTCAAATCGAAACATATAAAAGAATTCTTAACCGATGGAAATAAGGTAAAAGTAACGATTCGTTTTCGCGGACGTGAACTTGCCCATACTGAACTTGGTTTTGATGTAATGAAGGACGTTCTTTCCCGTATTGAGGGAGAGTATATCATGGATAAACCGCCGGCAATGGAGGGCAGGTTTATGTCCATGGTTTTAAGTCCAAAAGGCAAAAAATAATTTTTTAGTGAGAGGTGGCAAATGCCTAAAATGAAAACCAAAAAGAGCGCGGCAAAGCGTTTTTCCTTTACCGGCACCGGCAAGGTAAAGTATAAAAAACAGAATCTGCGCCATATTTTGACCAAGAAGTCATCGAAGCGCAAGCGTGGCTTGCGTAAGCCTGGTATCTTATCCGAAGATAATGTACCTGTAATCAGAAAACAGCTCCTGCCCTACGGGTAAGAAGAGAGGGAATTATGTCAAGAGCAATAGACGGTTCAAAAAGAAAAAATCATCGTAAAAAAATATTAAAACAGGCAAAAGGTTACTGGGGACGCAGGGGTACCAACTTTAAAACCGCCAAAGACGCGGTTGCCAAATCATTGGTTTATGCCTATCGCGACAGAAAAGACAGAAAGGGCGTTTTCCGCCGATTATGGATTGTCAGGATAAACGCGGCTTGCAGGGAATTGGATATTTCCTATTCACGGCTTATTGCCGGTCTTGATAAGTGCGGTATCATCATTAACCGAAAAGCGCTTGCATGGCTTGCTACTGAAGATCCTGTGGCGTTTAAAGCTGTTGTGGAAAAAGTTAAAGGAGCGTAAAGTGATTAGTCTTGAGCAAGTACAGCTGCTGGAAACAAGAGTCGCAAAGGCGATAGAATATGTTCAGCGGGTATCGGCAGAAAATGCGGATCTTGTCTCAGAAAGAGCGGGATTAACTGCCAAGCTCGAGGCAAATCAAAAACGCCTGGATGAACTTGAAATGCTTGTCATGCGCTTTAAAGAGGATCAGGGACGGATCGAGGACGGCATAATGGCTGCCCTTGATCGTCTAAGTCAGTTCGAAGAAGCGTTTGAAAGCGGACTGTCGCCCAGGGAAAAAGCTCCAAAAAAAATTAAACAGGAAAAAGCGCCCAAAGAAGCCGCTAACACAGCCGCAGAGCCTTCCAAAGAATTTTTTGAAATTTCTGATGCCGAAATGTCAGAAGAATCAGAACTTGACATTTTTTAGGGAAATTAATGGTCAATGAACTATGTCTGGATATACTGGGAACTTCTTTCACAATAACGGCAGACGAGGACGAAGAATATCTTAAAAAAGTGCTTGCCCAATACAAAGCGGCAGTTAATAATACGCAGAATATTTCCGGGATTTCAGAGCCTCTTAATATCGCTATTTTAACAGGTTTTATGCTATGCGACGAAATAAACAAAATGAAGCAAATGCAGGATAACTCGCAATGGGAAGATCAGGAAGTAGAAGAGCGCACCATTCGTTTAATTAATAAGCTTGAGCATGCTTTAAATTTATTCGGTGAAAATAAATAACATGAAAATTCTTGTAGATGCTGATTCTTGCCCAAAAGCGGCAAGGGATCTTGTTGTGCGCAGGGCAGCAAAGCTCAATATTCGTTTGATTTTTGCCGCAAACAGGCTGATTCCGGGGGCAGAAGGCGTCGAAATGGAAATTTGCCCTGCAGCCGATAATTCCGCAGATGATAGAATTGTAGAGCTGGCGGAAAAAGGCGACCTTGTGATAACAAGGGATGTGCCTCTTGCCAAACGTCTTGTAGAAAAAGAAGCAACAGTTATCGATGATCGCGGACGTGTTTTTAGCGCAAACAATATCAATGAACTTTTATCGCTGCGTAACTTTACAGTCGGTCTTGCGGACAATGGTCTTGGAATAGAAAGAATAGCCAACTACGGAAAAAAAGAACTAAAAACCTTCGCCGACAGCTTCGACAGACTGCTTACTCAAAAGCTGAGATAAAGATTAAATTGGCAAAAGCTCTCGCAGAGACGCGGAGGCGCGGAGGACGCGGAGGGAAGAAGGGGAAGATTGCCAAGACTCTCGCAGAGACGCAGGGGCGCAGAGGACGCAGAGGGAAGAAGGGGTTTTAGTACGATATCTTAACATTAATCCTTAGAAATCTTTGATAGTTGTCATGTATTTCTAGGGATTAAAGGGAAGATTTCGTACAACTGTTCTTTCCCCTCTTCCCTCTGCGTCCTCTGCGCCTCCGCGTGAGTCCTTGCTAGTATGAGTCCTTGCTAGTATAAGTCCTTGCTAATTTGCGTCTTCGGGGTATTGTTCTCTTGTTTGTTTTATGCTGGGCAGTATTTCGAAGAAAGCTTCGATAAGTTCAGGGTCGAACTTGGTGCCTGAAAGTTTTCGTATTTCATTTAAAACGTCGTCCTCTGTCCATGGTTCCTTGTAAACTCGCTTTGAGCAAAGCGCGTCATATACGTCCGCAATGGCGACAATTCTGCCGCCCAGAGGAATCTCTGTCTCTTTTTTACCGAGCGGCTTTCCCGCGGCATTTGCTTTTATTGTTGCCCCTGTGTGAGGATCTACCCAGCCGGGGTAACCGGTGCCGTCCCAGTTTTCGTGGTGGGTAAGCGCGATCTCGCAGGCAAGATCGTCTACAGGGGAACTTGTGTCATTAAAAAGGCTGGCTCCGTAAACAGTATGATTTTGCATAATTTGATATTCTTCCGGAGTAAAACGCGCGGGCTTTTTAAGGATTGCGTCTGATATCGCTACTTTGCCTACATCATGCAGCATGGAGGCTATTTTTAACGCGTCGCGGTATTTTTCCCTTTGCTCCTCCGGGATTTTTTTATGATATGCCCAGCGGTCGTAGATTTCTACCGAATATCCGGCAACACGGTTAACATGGGTGCCGGTTTCTTTTGGATCCCGCAGCTCGGACATTTTAATCATACGCAGGATCATCGCTCTTGTAATATATGCTCTTTGAAGCACTGTGCTTGCATTGTTGGCAAAATGGGTCAGGAGGATTTCATCGTCGGAAGAAAACGGAACAATGGCGCCTTTCTTGTTTTTTGAGTTAAGTACCTGAATAACGCCCATAAGCCGTTTGTCCGCGATTAGCGGAATTGTTAAACTGGAAACAGTTTTATAACCGGTAATAACATCAAAAGATGAATTAAAAGAATAGGTGGCTTCCTTTGGAATATTATACATATCCGGTATATTGATAAGCTGTCTTTTTAGGGCGCAATAGCCGGAAATAGACCTTTCATTTATTAGGACAGAAAAAATGGAATAAATCATTTTTTGCCCTGGAGGCAGATTTTTCTGGATTGTATCATTCTGAGAATATTTTATGGAGAGTTTTTCATTTCCTTCTTCCTGCGGCTCTGTAGGTACTGTTATATAAATTGATCCGGCATCCGCATTTACTACTTTTCTGGCTTCAAAAAGTATACGTTCCAGTAATAAATCAAAATCCTGTATTTTATTTAATTCTGCGTCAACCTGTATTATATTTTTAAAATCCATCTCTGTTTCTGGGTCCCCCTCTTGTTTAAAATACCTTTCAACTATATTTTATATTAAAGAAGGAAATAGTTCAATGGGAGTTATTAAAACAGCTCTGGAAATAGCGCTGGAAAAGACGGAAAATGTCAGGGGCGACAGGTCAAATATCGACTTGTTTGAATATAAGCAAAAAGGTAAAAAACTTGCCAATGAATACCTTGCCGGGGATTCGGATATGGAACAGCTTAAAAAAGCGCCGCCAGGGCAAAAAGAAAGCCTGAAACAGGGTATTTTTGACGTTTTGGTTACCCAAATCTCTATGCCGGCAAACAAGGAAGACCTTCCCCGTCTGGAAAAAACAGGGCGCGGGCTTGCCATGATAATCGAAAAAAACGAATTTTCCGTCATGTTTAAGCAATTGATGCAAATAATGGGGCAATATCTGGATGAGGTATCCCGTTATGATCAGGCGATTCGCCAGCAATATGCCCCTAAACTTCGCCAGAAAGAAGAGGAACTTTCCCGCCGTTTTGGCAGGGAAGTCCGCATTGATCCGATGCAGGACCCTGAATTTACCGCTTTTTACAATCAGCATATTTCGGCTTTAAAGGGCAATTATATGGCTGTAATTGAACAAGCCAGGGAAGAGGCAAGGAAAATGTTCGAAAACAAGGACTGAAAACAAAATACTGGACAAATCCGTATTTATATATTACTTTTTAGAAAGGGAGGATATTATGGCTGAACATATAATGCATAAAAAGGACGCTAAAAAAGCGCCGCAAAAAACCTTAAAAGAAAAACGCGAACAAAAAAAAGCAAAGAAAAAAGGCAAAGAAACCCAGGACTGATCCTTGCAAAGACTCTCGCGGAGGCGCAGAGGCGCAGAGGACGCAGAGCCTTTGTTCGATATCTTCCCTTTAATCCCTAGAAATATATGACAGCTATCAAAGATTTCTAGGGATTAAGCTTAAGATTTCGTACTAAAACACCCTTCTTCCCTCCGCGTCCTCTGCGCCTCTGCGCCTCCGCGTGAGTCCTTGCAAGTCCTTGCAAGTGGTTAACTTTTTCATGTTTAATTTGTTATTATAATGAAAGAGGTAAAATGAAAAAGTATCTGCCCCTGTTAATAGTTCTTTGTTTGATAAATACGGTCTGCTCAGGCAAAAAAGCCGGTCCCGCTTCCTATGATTTTACCAGTGTACGCAGAGGTACGCTGGAGCGGACGGTTTCTTCCAGCGGAACCATCAATCCTGTCGCGACGGTCAAGGTTTTGCCGTGAATGAGCGGTAAGGTGGAAGCCGTTCATGTCGATTATAATGATACCGTTAAAAGAGGTGATATACTTGCGCGGCTGAATACCGATATGCTGCGTCTTCAGCGTGATCAGCAGCAGGCATCTGTGCAGAAAGCGCGCGCCAATTATGAACTTCAGTTGATTAATTTCCGTAATCAGGAAGCGCTTGCCGCAAGGGGGCTCATTTCTGAATTTGAACTTAGAACTTCAAGAACAACCCTGGATAATCAGAGAGCAGATCTTGCGGTTGCGGAAGCCAATTTAAGGGTTATCGATACCGAGATAAATCAATATGCTTTTATAACTTCTCCCATAGACGGCATTGTGCTGGATAGAAATATTAATGTAGGGGACACGGTGGTTGACTCCTCGAATAATAATTCCAGCAGCATATTTACCATCGCGGAAAATTTGCGGGAAATGCAGATAGAAGCGACTGTAGGCGAACTTGATGTTACCTCAATTCACAGAGGGCAGGAAGTGCGCTTTACGCTGGAAAGTCTTCCGGGCAGAAGGTTTTCCGGAGTGGTAGAAAATTTAAGGATGATTCCTGTTATATCGAATAACGTGGTTTCGTACACGGTAATTATCAATGTAGAAAACCGTGACGGATCTCTTCTTCCGGGTATGACCTGCGCGGTGGAATTTATCGTGGAGCGCAGCGAAAATGTCCAACTTGTTTCAAATGCCGCTTTAAGGTATCAGCCTACGAGCTTAAGCGCGGATCAGATTTCTGATATGGTTTTTAACGCAAGCCTTGCTAACATGACAGAAGAGCAAAGAGCCGCCGCAATTGAAGCGAGAGCTCAAACCCGCACTTCAGCGCAGAGACAGACGCAAAGCGCTCCGAGTATCACAACATTGATGATGGGTCCGCAGCAGACCCAGAGGACTGGCAGGCAGGCATCAGGCGGGCAAGGGACAGGGCGCAGCGCGCAGACTGTTGTTGTTATGCGCACACTTTGGTTTATTAACAGCGAAGGCAGGCTTGATGTGATACAGGTGCGCACAGGAATCAGCGACGGATCATCAACTCAGATTATTACAGAAAATGATCTTGAAGGACAGCAGATGATTCTAAGAGAGAGGCTTTAGTGTCTGTTATAAAGCTGCTTGGGATTAAACGCGAGTACCGCATGGAAGGCAAGGTATCAAAAGAAGACGCAAAAAAAGGCGTTGATAATGCCGTAATAGTGCGGGCGCTTCGCGGTGTTGATTTTTCTGCCGATGTAGGAGAGTTTGTTTCTGTAATGGGTCCTTCCGGCTCCGGTAAATCTACTTTAATGAACATACTCGGATGCCTTGATAAACCTTCAGGCGGCACTTACACTTTGGACGGTATCGAAACTTCAACTTCAGATTCAAATACTTTTGCTTATATCAGAAACCGTAAAATTGGCTTTGTGTTTCAATCATTTAATTTACTTGCCCGCACAACAGCTCTTGAAAATGTAGAACTTCCTCTTTTTTACCGCCGCCGCGAAAAAAATGAAAACCGGCTAACATCTGCCGCGCGCAAAGACAGGGCAATTGCCACCCTGCAAGAAGTGGGTCTCGGGGATCGTATGGATCACTATCCTTCCCAGCTTTCAGGCGGCCAGCAGCAGCGTGTCGCAATCGCGCGCGCCATGGTTAGCGATCCGGCATTTATTCTGGCAGATGAACCGACCGGTAATCTTGATACGGGTATGACTCTGGAAATTATGGGTCTTTTTCAGCAGCTTAACGACAGAGGAAAAACAATCATAATGGTAACTCACGAACCGGAACTTGCGGCGTATACAAAAAGAATAATTACTTTGCGTGACGGGCAATTGGTTTCTGATATACAGGTAAAAGAAAGACGTAATGCGCTCGAAGACCTTGCTTTATGGAAAAAAAGCCACGAGCTTTTGTCGGAGGCTTCATGAATTTGCTTCAGCTTTTGCATACCTGTTTTCGTTCCATTATGCGTAACCGTATGCGCAGTTTGCTTACATCGCTTGGGGTAATTATCGGAGTTGGTTCTGTAATTATTATGGTTGCCCTCGGCGAAGGATCGCAGAGGGCAATCGAAGCGCGTATTACCGCTATGGGTACCAATCTGCTGCAGGTTATGCCGCGCAGGCAGACGAGCCGCAGCGGACAGCAGGTAATGATGCGCACGAATGCTTTTACAAAAAGAGATATCCAAAAACTGCGCGATGAGTCCAGTTTTGCGTCTGCTATTTCAGGGGTTGTTCAGTCAAGCGCAAATGTGTTCGGAAGCGAGGGAAATGCCCAGGTGTCCATTCAGGGGGTAGAACCTGATTTTATTATTGCACGTAACTGGAAAATAGCGTCCGGTTATTTTTTTGATGAAGAAGATATGTGGCTGCGAAGCAGGGTAGCGGTTCTTGGAAGAACTACTGCAAGGAGCCTGTTTGGAGAAGCGGAATATGCTCTTGAGGAGCAAATAAGGATAGGAAATAACTATTTTACTGTTATTGGGCTTTTGGAGAGCAAGGGCGCCAGTTTCGGCGGAAGCGATCAGGATGATGTTGTTATGATCCCGCTTGATACCGCGATTACGCGCCTTACAAGTTCGCGTAACATTAACCAGATTGTAATGAGCGTGTTCAGCAAGGAATATATGGAGGCGGCAAAAAAAGAAGCCGAGTTTATCCTGCGAGAATCTCGTAATATCGCGGAAGGAGCGGCTTCGGACTTTGATATTATGAATCAGGCGGACATGATCGAAATGGCTTCCGCGACATCCAGAACTTTAACTTCTTTGCTGGCTGCCATTGCGGGAGTTTCGCTTTTGGTAGGAGGTATCGGCATTATGAATATTATGCTGGTTTCTGTTACAGAACGTACCCGCGAGATTGGAATACGAATGGCAGTAGGCGGAAGAAAAATGGATATACTTTTTCAATTTTTAACAGAGTCGGTTATTCTTAGCATTATGGGAGGTGTTCTGGGAATAGGTCTTGCCTTTCTTGTCTGCAGAATTATGTCCGCGGCGGGTATTCCCACGGCGATAAATCCGCTGATAATCGCCGCCTCTACATTGTTTGCCGCCCTTGTAGGAGTAGTTTTCGGCTATTATCCTGCGCTAAAAGCCGCAAGGTTATATCCTATAGACGCATTGAGGTACGAATAGATGACTTGTAAGGACTCTCGCAGAGGCACGGGGACTAGCAAGGATTCTCGCGGAGGCGCAGGAATTGGCAAGGATTCTCGCAGAGGCGCAGGAATTGGCAAGGATTCTCGCGGAGGCGCAGGAATTGGCAAGGATTCTCGCGGAGGCGCAGGAATTGGCAAGGATTCTCGCAGAGGCGCAGAGGCGCAGAGGGAAAGGAGTTGTTGTTCGAATTCTTCTCATGTTTTCCAAGAAATCTATAATATTAATCAGAGATATGTAGGAATAAATGGAAAGATATCGAACAACAACTCTGCGCTCTCTGCGTCTCTGCGTCTCTGCGAGAGGTTTTCCAAGGAGTTTTTATGAGGATTTTTTGTTGTTTTTGTTTGGTTGTTTTTTTTAGTTCGGGGGTTTTTGGGGAGACGCTTAATCTTGAGAAGGCGCGGGCTTTGGCTTTGGCTAATTCGCGATCTCTTGCGAAATACGAGCTGGCTATCAGAAGCAGTATACTGGATGAAAAAAATCAATTATACACGATGCTGCCCCAGATAAATGCAGGTTATTCCGCCTCCATGAACTTTATCAGAAACTGGGAATTTGTTAACCCCATTGATACTTTAAATGCAGGTATTACCTTGTCCATTACGCAGATTATTTTTCAGGGCGGAAAAAGTTTCATTCAAAAAGCCATCAGCGCCATCGCGACGGAAAGTGTCAGAAAGGACGCGCTTGGTGAATATTTTAATGTTCTTGACGCGGTGGATAATGCCTACTACGCGGTACTTGAAGCGGCGGCAACTCTGGAAGCAGAAAGCTCTACGCTGCAAGCTGCCGTTCTGGGATTTTCTATAGCGGAAATTCGCCAGGCAAGCGGAATGATAAATCAGGGTGATTTTTTAAAAGCTCTGGCAGATAAAGAAGCGCGTGAAAATTCGCACAGTCAGGCACGGCGTAATCTGACTATGGCTATAAACAGATTTAGAACGCTTACAGGTATTTCTGTTATGCCGGAACTTGAACCGGTTGGTTTTGATATATATGAAGATGTTATTTCGTATCTTGCGTCAATTTCAGATGAGGACGCAGATTTATTATTTGAAAGATTCTGGGGTATTCTTGTTTCTGCCAATCCTTCTCTTGCAAAAGCCGCAATCAATAACAGAAGGGCAGAAATGAATTATACTCTTACAAAAAGGGATTATGCTCCCACCATAAGCGCGACTATTTTTGCCACCGATAACAGATTGTTTGCTACCGGTAATTTTAACAGCACTGCCGAAAGCGGAATTACTATCAGGGGGACCATACCTGTCGATTTTTGGGTTTTAAATAATCGTGTAGAAAGAAGCAGAATATCCCGCGACTCTGCCGCTGTCGATTTTGCAAACGCGCATATTTCTCTGGAACAGGATCTGCAAAACGCGCTGTTTAATTTGTTTTCTCAGGCAGGCTCTGTTTTGTCTTCCCGCCGTTCCCTTGAATACACAGAAAGACACTTTGAATATGTAATGGAACGCTACCGCCTCCTGCAAAGTTCCGTATCCGATCTAAATGAAGCAACAACGCTTTTTATCAACAGCCGCAATAGTTCTACAAGGGCAATTTACAGTTTTCTTCAAAGTCTTTCCCGCCTGCGCTCGCTGTGCGCGATGGATGATGAACAAAAAATGCTGGATATCCTACAAAATGTTGTAGGTTTTAAGCAGGAACAGTAAAAAATTGTTGCAAAACCCAAAATACTCTGAAATAATGGCTTTTAACACCGGCTCCTATGGCAGACAGAACAGACGCAGTTTTCCAAACCGGCGTCCCAATTGCGGTTCTGTCGCGCCCGGGAGCTCTTTTTTAGCCGTCTTCTGCTCTTATGCTGTTAAATATTAGCCAAATTTTGTTAAAATAGCATTGTTTAATGTTCTTCTAAATCAAATCAAGCTATACTGTAATTGACATTTTTTTTTAAAAAGTCGATATTATAAGTATGACTGATTTTTTATATGCCAGACCTTCGGTAATAGAGGGAATAGGAAGAAACATTGATCTTTTCGGAATCCTCAACTCTTACAATGTGTCAAAAGATGGTACTGTAGCAGATCAAAAAGCCCGAAAAAATGATATTGAAGCGTTAAAAAAGGACTTTGAGAAATCTTATGGGCTGGTTATAAATGGGCACAAGAACTAAAAAAGACAAACGAGTTGCTAAACTTCCTACGGGCGAAATCGTTGGTTATGATTATATAGAATACAGAGTTGATATACTTCCTCCGCCTGACGAGTTGGAAAGATATGAAAAAATGAATAGTGGAACTGCTAAAGCAATTATGGATAGTTATATTGCGCAAGTTAATCACAGGATGTCGCTAGAAGCAGCAGTTATACAAGCTGATAATAGAAGAGCAAACAGAGGACAGATAATCTCCGCCTTTCTGGCATTTTTATGTATCATATCGGGTGGTATACTAACCTATCTTGGGAAAGATGCTGTAGGTTTGTCATTAATAATAGGAAGTATCGGCACTTTATTAACAGCTTTTTATGGAGGCGCTATTATAAGGAAGATTGAGCGTATTAAAAAAGAAAAAGGCCAATGAACCCAGAGAAAACTCAAGTACACTGCCAGAACCAGTGTATTGACAAATATCGTCATTTTACATAGATTTTAAATATGCCGTCTTAGCTCAGTTGGTAGAGCACTTGACTTGTAATCATGAGGTCTCCGGTTCGAATCCGGAAGACGGCTATCGTAGGTTTTGCTCTATTTTGCGGAAATTATTCCTTAGTGTAGATATCTGACCGCAGCCCCGCCGCGCCCGTGCGCTGGGCTTTCTTGTATAAATTTGCAATATCAATTACCATTACCCCATGGACATCAACAAAACCCTGCTATTAATAATCGACGTACAAAACGATTTTTGCCCGGGCGGCGCATTGGCTGTCGCGGACGCGGATGCGGTAATTGCGCCTTTAAATGCTTTGAGCGCTGTTCTTCGATCTGCCGCTACGCAGGATTGGCACCCGCAAGGGCATGTTTCGTTTGCTTCCTCGCATGACGGGAAAAAGCCGGGTGATATAATTGATACTTCACTTGTGAAGGGGCAGGTTTTGTGGCCCGACCATTGTGTTCAGGGGACGGGCGGTGCGGATTTTCATAAAGACCTGAATTTAAATCCTGTTTCGATGATTGTACGTAAAGGATTCAGAAGCGAACTTGATTCGTATTCTGCTTTTTTTGAAAACGACAGGTTAACATCAACAGGTCTTGCCGGGTGGATAAAATCTCTGGGGATAGAAACTGTGATCATGGGCGGTATTGCTACCGATTACTGCGTGTTTTACAGCGCAATGGATTGTAAAAAACTGGGGTTTAAGGTATTTATTGCAAGTGATGCAGTGCGCGGAGTTGGTTATCCGAAAGACTCTGTAGAAAATGCCGTAGAGGCAATGAAAAGGGAAGGGATAGAATTCTGTTCTTCCAAAGAACTTTTAGATAGATTAAAATAATAATATGAATAATTCAGCGCTTTTTACGGATTTTTATTCGATTACAATGGCTCAAGGTTACTGGAAAAGAAACCTTAATGAACGCGCGGTATTCGAGATGTTTTTCCGGCATCAGCCTTTTAACGGCGGTTACTCGATATTTGCCGGGCTTGGAACATTGCTGGAAAATATTGTTAATATTTCTTTTTCTGATGATGATATTGAGTACCTAAAAAGTTTCGGCATCTTTGAAGATTTGTTTTTGGATTTTCTTAAAACATTTCGTTTTAACGGCAATCTTTGGGCAATGGATGAAGGCAGTGTTGTTTTTCCGCAGGAACCTCTTATCAGAGTCGAAGGCAGCCTTATTGAATGTCAGATTATCGAAGGATTGCTTTTAAATACCATTAATTTTCAAAGTTTGATTGCTACAAAAACCTGCCGTATCTGGCTTGCCGCGAAAAAAGGTTCCGTGATGGAATTCGGCCTGCGGCGCGCGCAGGGCCCTGATGGAGCGCTTTCCGCTTCAAGGGCTGCATTTATCGGCGGAGCATCGGGTACCAGCAACACATTGGCAGGAAAAATACTGGGAATGCCTGCGATGGGGACAATGGCTCATTCATGGATTATGTCTTTTGACAATGAAGAAGAAGCTTTTGAAAGTTACGCCAATTTGTATCCGCAAAGGGCAATATTTCTAATCGATACTTACGATACTTTAAAAAGCGGAATACGCAATGCAATTAAAGTTGGAAAAAAACTGACAGATTGCGGAAAAAATTTCGGGGTACGCCTTGATTCAGGGGATATTCATTATCTTTCGACAGAAGTCAGGCGTTTGCTTGACGATGCGGGTTTAAAGGACGCTTTTATCACCGTATCAAATGATCTTGATGAGCATATAATCGAAACGCTTGTAAAAGACGGAGCGCCTGTAAACAGCTGGGGTGTTGGAACAAGAATGGTAACAGGCGGACAGGAAGCGTCGTTTCCCGGCGTGTACAAACTTGCCGCAAGACTGGACGGAAAAAAATCAATCCCCGTTATGAAAGTTTCAGATAACCCGGAAAAAACCACCAACCCCGGCATTAAGCAGGTGTGGCGCGTTAAAGATAAAAACGGTTTTGCTATCGCTGATTTATTGAGCATTGATGAGAATGAACCCAAAGAGGGAGAGCGTTATTGTTTCTGGCATCATTCCGCCGACTACAGGCATTTTTATCACACTATAGAAACCTGTTATCCGCTGTTAAAAAAACGCATCGAAAACGGCGCGCTTACTCAAGAGCTGCCTTCGTTAAGCGAGGTAAAAGCTCATGCCCAAAAAGACCTTGAAAGTTTTGATTCTACCTACAAGAGGCTTTTAAATCCTCATATTTACAAGGTTTCTATTACGGAGAAACTGCGCAGTCTTAAACTTGAATTGATACAGAAGCATCTTGATTCTACCGCGAAGAGGTGTTGAAGAGGGAATGGTTGGGAAGGACTCACACTGAGGCACAAAGGGCACAGAGACACGGAGGGGGAGAGAGGGGGAAGAATTTTTTACCACACGAACGGATACGAACGGGGGAAGAGGGGTTGGGAATTTAATTGTCCCTTTAAATTCCCGATTATTTGATGATTTTTGAGGGTAGCCGCATCATCGGCATAGACATAAAAAAGTTATTTTGTTCATTAAAATTCAACATTTATTGAGGTAACTTGACTATTTTTTATAAAATAATGATATAATAATATGAAATAAAACTCCGCACATGGCGGGCTGTTTTCTGGCTAAAAACGGGAATTTAAAGGGACGTTTAAATTCCCAACTTGCTAAAAAAAAGGGGAGAGATAACAATGACAAAAGAACAAAGAACAAAGACAAAAGAACAAAGAACAATGAGCAAAGAACAAAGAATAATGAAAAAAACTAGGAAAAAGCCGGTATTTCTCTCTGCTC